>ENA-UOOK01000460-UOOK01000460.1-fermentation-metagenome-genome-assembly--contig:-NODE-460-length-53693-cov-12.181886_pt1 | contig 53693 bp, 54 predicted proteins | sample MGYA00245777_ERZ724023 | MGnify/ENA primary metagenome ERZ724023 (study PRJEB28704, sample SAMN03018312) | fermentation metagenome | biome: anthropogenic terrestrial biome; feature: soil; material... | reverse complement strand
TTTGCGTATCTGTGATGAGGTTTAATGATTGAATTAAGGCTTGTTACGAATTTTTACCAACATGATTTGCATTTGTATCTTCTTAAATAAATCTTCTGGGGACCAAATTCTCCTAATACAGGGTTTCTTTCCTGATATTCTTGTTTAATCACATGTTTAAAATGGCATATTGGGCAAATAGCATTGATATAGACGCAATTTTTTTAGAAAGATATATAGATTATAACCTACAACTTACAATTTAAATAGTTATACCTTGCTATTCTAATGATTTAAGAGATCTTTTTAATTAATCGAGGAGCCTATCTTGAATTTTATTTACTTAGATGAATCAGGAAATTTGGGGTTTAGTGAAAAATCTACCCAATATTTTGTTGTCGCTGCTCTCTGTTGTAATGAGATGAAAACTGTTGATATGTGTATCAAAAGAGTACGGAATGGATTAACTAAGAAATATAAAAAGAATGAAATGAAATTTTCCAACTCCTCAGACACAACACGAAGGAGAGTTTTAAAGTGTATTGCCCGCCGAGATGTGTCAATTGCTTATTTAAGTTTAGATAAGAATTGGGTTGATGATCATTTACGCGACAAACCACAAGTTATTCATAAATATATGTTTGGGCAATTATTAACAAACATTCTTCATGAAACTTCTATTTCAAGGACAAAAATAATTGTGGATAAATTTCTTGATTACAAAAGAATTGAAGAGTTTGATAGTTATATCAACAAAAAAAATATCTGTAAGGGGAGATATCGAACATGTATCCTCTCAATCTAACAATGGTATTCAAGCTGTAGACTTTGTTGTAGGTGCAGTTCATCGAAAATATCGTAATAATGATGATATTTTCCATAACATAATTTTGGATAAAATTGATTTAGCTTTAGATTCAAAAGAAATAATATTCACAAGAAAATAAAAGTAATAGGTGAACCCATTCCTACTAGTCCCATCCCGCGTCCGCGGGCATCATTCTTTTGGAAGGACTTACACACCTTGATATATAATAGCTATTATAAGATATATAAATTTTTCGGCTTTGTAGAAACCATGTTTTTTTTTATTTGAATTGAGGTTTTTAGTATTTTTCATGAAATCGGTTCCAACCCCCATAAACTTTACAGCCCCCCAATAACTTTTAGAAAAACTCCAGGGTTCATTGATGGAATGTTACCCAGTTGAAATAGATGTTTATTTCAAGAGTAAAAACTTTGGTAATGATAACATCAATTATGAGCTAAAAAGCACCACTACTGCCCATAAGTGACCAATGCACATTCATACCACTCTTATACCTAAATACTCCTGTTACAAAGAAGTTGAATTGATTATATGGTTGCAGGCCAAATGGAAAAGTGATAGTACATTTTAAGCACATCTAAATTAATTTCGTATTTTAAACTTCTTTTATCATGGTAACTACAGTTTTAAAGAGTATTGGACCATCCATCCATGCTTGTTTTAGGAGATATATCGGCCGTAGATAGAACTGTCTGAAGGCTGTTTTCTGTAGTTTTTTAAGTTCATCCAGTGAACAGTCAACAGTATCCAATACTGGTGAGAGTAAGGTGTATTTGGACCAGTCTTTCACTTTGATAAGGTTTTGTTGAACTGCTTCCTGGTAAAATTTGGTTCCAGGGTAGGGTGTGGCTAAACTGAAAACTGCATAGGAAGGGTTGAGTTCTTTGGCAAATTTGATGGTTCGTTCAATACTTTCCCTGGTGTCCCCGGGCATTCCCAGCACTACAGAAGCTATGGTGCGGATATCATTCTTCCGGGCTAGTTTAAAGGCTTGGCGGATTTTTTCAATGGTTAATTGTTTGTTAAGCTTGTCGAGCTGTTGCTGATCAGCTGATTCCACCCCTAAAAACATGGTTATGCAACCAGAATCATGCAATTTTTGGAGTAATTCATCAGAAAGCGTGTCTGCCCGGGCTGTGCATCCCCAATAAATGTTAAGTTCCCTTTTAATAATCTCATCACATATTTTTGCCACCCTGCTTGGTTTGAGTGTGAAAGTATCATCCATAAACGCGATTATCCCGGCATCATGGTCGTTGATAAGGTGTTCCATTTCATCAACCACGTTCTTGACGGATCTCATCCTGAGCTTGTTACCGTGCAGTGCTGCTGAGGCACAGAAGGAACATTGCATTGGACATCCTCTGCCAGATATTATGGTGGCAGTGGGTAGTTTCTGGTTCAAGATTTTGTAATGATCCATGGGGAGCAGGTGCCTTGCAGGGAATGGTAATTCATCAAGATCCATTATCAAAGGCCGTGGGGGCGTTACCACGTCTTGGTAGGCAATTCCTTTTACTTTACTAAGATTTCCACCTTCTTCCAGGGTTTTCACCAGTTCGGGGAAGGTGTATTCTCCTTCACCTATGACCACAATATCCACGTAATCCTTTTCCAACATTTCCTGGTGGTTGAAACTGGGATGGTATCCTCCCATAACTATTGTGGCCTCAGGACAACTTTTTTTAGCCAGCTGGGCAGTTTTAAGGGAGTTGGAGATGGTAGGGGTTAATGCAGTTACAGCCACCAATCCAGGGTTGGCCTTTTGGATCTGGGCTTCCAGTGCTTCCCAACTCATTTCCAGGGCTGCTGCATCAATTATCTCAACATCGATATCATTTTCTTCTAATACTGCAGCTATATATGCTATCCCTAATGGTGGTGCCACTAATCCTATGAATTTGTATTTAGAATTAAAGTAAGGTGGGTTAATGAGTAAAACTTTCATTTAATCACCAGAATAAGTAAATTATTTAAAAATTCACTTGGGTAGAGGTATATCTTCATTTTCATCAACTTTAATCTCTATTAATAATGGTTTATTAAGTTTTAGTCCATCCTCCACAGCTACCAAAACATCACCTGGAGAATCCACCATTTTGGCCTTTAAATGATAAGCAGTGGCCAGTTTCACAAAATCAGGATTTTCAAGTTTCACTTGGAATGCTCCCCCATAGTAAAGCTCTTGCCACTGTCGGATAATGCCCAGTGACTGGTTATTAATTAGGCAGATCATGATGGGTAAATCTAACTCAAAGATGGTTGCCATCTCCTGACTGGTCATCTGAAAACCACCATCACCCACTACCACCACCACATTCTTATCAGGACGTGCCAGGCTAACACCAACTGCTGCCGGGATTCCGTACCCCATAGGTCCGAATCCTCCTGAAAAAATCAATGAAGATGGTTCGGATACTTTCATAAGTAGATTTACCCATGTGGTGTGACTGCCAGCATCATTAACCAAAATTGAAGAACCTAAACCACCTAATATCTCTTTAATAGCTCTTTGTGGCTTTAGAGGTGTTTTATCAAAATTTGTCCTGATTTCCTGGACGTTATCATAGTTTTTGAGTTCATGTAACCATTTTTCTGTACTTTTAGTTGATGTTTGGCTGATTTTTCCCATGAACTCTTTTACATCAGCCTGAATATTGATATTTCCATTTAAAACTGTTTTATCCATGTTTACATGGATGGTTGGTGCATTATCAAGCCCTTTTTGTGTTCGTTCGGATAGTCGACATCCAATGGCCAGGATAAGGTCTGCGTTTTTTCCGGCATAGTTCGCTCTTGGTGTACCTCTGGTTCCTAAAAGTCCCAAAGAAAGGGGGTGGTTCTCACCAATAACACCTCTGGCCGGGTAAGTGGTGGCTACTGGGATTTGGTGTTGTTTTGCAAAGTTGTTTACCTCATTAACCGCATGTGACCATAATACTCCTGCTCCAACCAGAAGCAGGGGTCTTTCAGAGTTTCTAAGTAGTCCTTCTACTTGGTTTATGTCTTTCCAATCGGTTTTGGTGTTTCTTTCCACACTTTCATCCAGCAGGGATGGGTTGACTTCTTTTTCTAAAGTATCGCGTGGAATGTTCAGGTGTATTGGACCTGTTTTCCCTGTTTTAAGGGTTAGGAATGTTTTTTTAATTAGTTCTATTCCTTTATCTGGTTCATCTATCAAGTGACTTTGTAAAGTGATGGGTTCAAAAACAGCGTTTACATCCACATCTTGAAAGACATTTTCACCCTTTAAGTTACTAGGAACATCTCCAGTTATAACAATAAGAGGTATTGAGTCCTTATAAGCAGTTGCAACTCCCATTGCCATGTTTAATGCCCCTGGACCTCCGGATGCTATACATATACCTGGTTGGAGTGATGCTCGTGCGTATCCATCTGCTGCATGAACTGCACCCTGTTCATGACGCATTAGAACATGTTTTATTGATGATTTACGCAGCGACTGGTAAACTGGTAGTATTTGTTCCCCTGGATGGCCAAATATATATTTTATTCCCTCTTTTTCCATTATTTTAACCAGTGCATCTGCCAATCTAATCTTGGCCACGGATTGCATGATGAAAGATTATGTTGCTTACTATTATTAAATTATGACCCGGCTTGTTTTCAGGAGGACCCAGAAAAGTTTTAGATAGGAATGATTGGAAACACATCCAGATGATTCGGAAGTTTTAGATAGGACCCAGTAACAGTTTTTGAGGATATGAGACAACTTTTTCATGCCCTGATGGGCAAGTTTAGATAGGACCCAGTAACAGTTTTTGGTGCCACTAATCTTAAGAAGCCAGATATGGAAATATGTAAAAAAAATGGTGGAAATATAATTCAACTGGAAACAACATAACATAGCATGGTGATTGTTAATGACAATCTTGCCTGAATAAAAGGGTTTGTAGGGGGTTTTAATATTTTAAGTGAATTAGAAGCTCTTTTGAAAGAAAATAGATTATTTCCACCTTTTGAAAATTTAATGAGAGATAGTAACATCCAGAAATGGATGGAAGGTTATGGGATAACTAGTTATGATGAACTTCTCCAGAAAGCTCAAAATGATCCGGAATGGTTCTGGGATGAGCTTGCCCAGGAACTGGAATGGTACCAACCCTATGATGATGTCTTAAAATGGGATCCCCCCCATGCTGAGTGGTTCTGTGGAGGTAAATTTAACATTGTGCATAATGCCCTGGATCGACATGTTAAAACTTGGCGAAAAAATAAGGTGGCCTATACATGGGAAGGTGAATCTGGCCAGGTGAAGAAGCTTACCTATCACGATCTTCATAGAAAGGTTAACCAAATGGCAAATGCCCTGCGTGGTCTTGGTGTTAAAAAGGGGGATCGTGTGTCTATTTACTTGCCCATGATCCTGGAGTTACCCATTGCCATCTTGGCCTGCGCCAAGATCGGAGCAATCCATAGTGTGGTTTTCTCTGGTTTCTGGGCTAAAGCCTTTCAAGAAAGAGCCAACGACGCTAAAGTAAAAGTAGCCATAACTGTGGACGGATTTTACCGCCGAGGAAAAGTTATACCTCTCAAAAAAAATGTAGATGAAGTTTTGGATGATATTCCCTCCCTGGAAACACTAATAGTAGTGAAACATGCTGATTCCCCAGTTCATATGAAACCAGGACGTGATTTGTGGTGGGAGGACCTCATCCATGAACAAAAAAAAGAATGTACCACCGAGCCCATGGATTCTGAAGACCCCCTTTTCATCCTTTACACTTCAGGCACAACTGGAAAACCTAAAGGAGTGGTTCATGTCCATGGTGGTTACGCAGTTGGGATTTATGCCACCTTAAAATTAGTGTTTGACTTGAAAGACCAGGATATATGGTGGTGTGCTGCGGATATTGGCTGGATAACTGGTCACAGTTACATTGTATATGCCCCCCTTATCATGGGTGTCACTTCAGTGATGTATGAGGGTGCCCCTGATTATCCTGACCCTAACCGTCTCTGGGAGATCATCGAAAACCACTGCGTGAATGTGTTCTACACCGCCCCTACCACCATCAGATTGTTCATGAAATACGGGGAAAAATGGCCCCAGAAACATGATTTAAGCTCTTTAAGACTTCTTGGTAGTGTGGGAGAACCCATCAATCCAGAGGCATGGATGTGGTACTACAAACATGTTGGAAATCGACAGTGCCCCATTATGGACACATGGTGGCAGACAGAAACTGGAATGCAACTTATAACTCCCCTGCCCATAACTTCCTTAAAGCCAGGATCAGTAGTAAAACCATTCCCCACCATAAAAGCCGATGTAGTGGATAAAAAAGGCAAATCCATAAGTGAAGGTGGTGGTCATCTGGTTATTAAGACACCCTGGCCATCCATGTTCAGAACACTTTACAAGGATCCAGATCGTTACGTGGATGCCTACTGGAGCACCTACCCCGGAGTTTATCTTAGTGGTGATGTTGCCCGCATTGACGAGGACGGTTATTTCTGGATACAGGGAAGAGCAGATGATGTTTTAAACGTTGCCGGGCACCGTATAAGCACTGCAGAAATTGAATCCGCCCTGGTAAGTTACGATGCTGTGGCTGAAGCAGCAGTAGTTGGAAAACCAGACCAAGTTAAAGGAGAAGAGATTTGCAGTTTTGTTACACTAAAAAAGGGATTTGATCCAAGTCCCAAGCTGAAACATCTCCTCAGAGAACATGTTCGCCGAGAAATCGGGCCAATAGCCAGCCCTGCATTTATCGGTTTTGTGGAGGATCTGCCCAAGACCCGTTCTGGTAAGATCATGCGCCGGGTGATAAAAGCCAAGGTGAAAGGGGATGATGTGGGAGATATAACCACACTGGCCAATCCAGAAGCAGTGGACAAACTGAATCATCCACTGTAGATAACTTAGAAAAATATTTAATTAATCTTCATTTTCCTGATAGCTGCCTTTATACTCCCCTGAACCTTCAACTGGGAAAACAACTCCTTGTGCTATTCTTTCCCCCTGTTTCAGAGTGAATGGGAAATCTCCCTGATTAACCATGAGGAATTGTAGGGTTCCGTAAAATCCAGGGTCACCTACTGCAGTGTGGATGCTTATAAAGGAGCGTAGGAGTGTGGAACGAGGAAGATAAAGCATTGAATATCCCTTGGGTATTTTTATTTTACGATCAATGGTTACACTGTAGGCAGTCTTTGGTTTAAGAGTGTAAAGTGGGGGTTCTAGTTTTTGAAGTTCTGGCAGGTTTTTCTGGTTATCAACTAGTGATCCTGGTCCTTTCTGCCTGAACACTTCATCAACCCGTAAATCTATACCTGATGGTTCTACCAGTTCTTTGAATTCGGGAAATAATTTTATGAGTTCTTTTTCACCTAACATAGATAGATTCTCCTGTGATCAATACGAAAATTCAGATAGTAATGTACTCATGATAGATTTGGATTTGGCACTTAAAAAATAATGGCACTTTGAGAAACATTTAACCAAAAAAAATGTATCCATAAATAGGAAATCCTTTTTCCCTCTAGACTTATTATTGGAGAACTCCTCCCAATGCCACTGTAATTTTTGCAGTGTTTATGAGGACTATAGTAGAATACTTGAAAAAAATATAACTTTAGGTAAACCATAACACAGTGAATAGGCGATGAGAATGAAACAGGTTAAAAGTCACTTTGAAGAAGAAGCTGAGATATTTGACGAACTTATCAAGACATTAATTCCATATTATGAGGATATGATTGAGTCCATGATATTAGCATTACCTTTTCACCAGAAAGAGAAGATAAATGTTTTAGATCTTGGCTGTGGCACTGGAAACATATCTTTGAAGGTTAAAGAAAGGTTTCCCAATGCCAGAATAACCAGTGTGGATATGGCCAAGAACATGATCAAAATAGCGAAGCAGAAACTCGCATCTTACAATGATATTGAGTTTATAATTGCTGATGTCCGTGATCTTGAATTTGTGGATGAATTTGATGCAGTTGTATCATCACTGGCATTACATCACCTACATCACCCAGAAAAGAAACCATATTACCATAGGATAAACCGTTTTCTTAAAAAGGGAGGAGTCTTCTACAATACAGATAACATCTTAGGATCATCACCCCACCTAAATCAGCTTTACATGGATAAGTGGATAGAATTCCTGCTTAAATCTCACACACATGAAGAAATTGATAGTGTATGGATTCCTAAACACAGAGAAGAAGATTTTCCTGCACCCCTTATGGATCATATCCATTTATTGGAAGAAGTGGGATTTAAAGAAGTGGACGTGGTTTGGAAATCTTACATGTTTGGAGTTTATGGAGGAAAGAAGTAATTCGCATAATCAACAACCCCTCCCATTTTTTTTTTGTTATGGGATTTTTTGACCACATTCACCACAGAAATTAGTGTTCTCTTTTAGTTTAGACCCACAATTAGTGCAAAGTCTGGGGGTATTGTTAAATTGGAACATCAACTCATCAAACAGATAAGTTAAAGATGTATCGTTAGTTGAAACAACTATGCTATCATTGTCATTGGTAGTGATTTTGAATGAACGACCCGGACTATTCCAACCGATAGAATCAACCTCACTAAATGGGATGGTGTTCTGATAACGTGCCATTCTATCATAAATTTTAAGACAATCAGGATACACGACTAGGCGGGCCTCTTTAAATTCTTGATTATTATTTATGATTTGTTCTTTAGTTGTGCTCCCATCACCACTGGCAAGACCATAACCTGCAATTGCCCCTACCGGCCCTAAAAGCAATCCTCCTGCTAAAGCACCGCCCGCTTTTTTAACCCCACGATGAGCTGATACTGTTACTTTACTACTTGGTTTGTAAATTTTAATATTAAGAGGAGGAAATTTCATGACTTTTCGCAAGGTTGCGAATTTTTCATCAACGATTTTGTCTATTTGTTCGATTGATGTTATTTCCCTCCTTTTGATCATGAGTTTGATTTCCCAGTTTAAATGTAACGACATTTTACTTGCTTTTTCTTTGCCAAAGAAGGATAAGTGGCCGACTCCAAATATTTCTCTAAGTTCTTTACTAGCTCCAGTGAATTCCCCACCAACTCTACGTTTTAAATGTTTTCTCAACTCTTTTTCAGTTGAAAAACGACGCATAATATCATTCCTCCCCTTCTTCAAGTTTTTTAAGTTTGACCATGCATATTATCTTGTATTCATGGACAATGTAATTATTATAGTGCTTTGTTGAATGATTAGAAACAAATACGCCTCTACGTTCTCCAATATATGCATATCTTCTTTAGACTTAAACGGTATTCTCACACTGGTTAAGTATGTTTTTACTCATTTTCATAATCTTCTATTTTTTTTAAAAAAAATCAGTCCCCACCCATTTTTATTGCAGTCAATATTAATTATTAAAAAAAAAATCGTGGGAATTTCATCTGTGACCCAAATCGGCGGCCGAAATTAAAGCATTTCTTACTTTGAAGAAATGGTCAAGGGAATGGGTTGGAGCAGGAAAAAATTAAACCCACACACGGATAAAATGAGCCAACTTCAAACAATCTACCGAAAAACAAAACAAATATGAACACAGTAGGTAATGAAGTTGCCAAAATGGTCCGTATCTACAAGTTAAACAAAATATTGAATAAAAAAAAAATACTTAAAAACCTCAACAGCACCACTTCACACCCATCATCTAGTCTCACCATGGCCTTAGCGTGTGGTGCTATTATAGTTGCAATAATATTAACTTATCATAAAAAATTTCTGCAAATGATACTGTAATTGAAAAACTAATAAACCCCAGTGGTCTGTCGACTTATTGACTGTGGATGATAAACTACGTATTAATTATAATTATGTATTTTCACTTATGAATGAAAAACGTTACACCTGTTTTTATATTAATCCCCAAGGACTTGTTCCACCATCCAATCAGGATGGAACTCCATTATATCCCCATATCCCTGACCTACACCCAAGTAAAGTATGGGCTTGTTTATCACATGGCCAATGGATAGTGCTGCCCCTCCTTTTGCATCAGCATCAGCCTTGGTAAGTATGATTCCGTCCACACCCACAGCATCATCAAATTTACGTGCTTGTTCCACGGCATCATTCCCGGTGAGTGCATCTCCAACGAATATTGCAATATCTGGCTTGACAACCCTCTGGATCTTTTTCATCTCATCCATGAGATTCACATTAGTCTGCATTCGTCCTGCAGTGTCAATGAGTACCAGTTCTTTTTTCTGGGCCCGCGCATGTTCCACTGCATCATAGGCCACTGCTGCTGGATCAGCCCCTTTCTGGTGGCGTATTATCTTCACCCCTATATTTTCTGCATGGTGGGATATTTGTTCTATGGCCCCTGCCCGGAAAGTATCAGATGCAGCTATAACTGGGGTGTAGCCTTCTTTAACAAACTGATCAGCAATTTTAGAAATAGTAGTGGTTTTCCCAGTTCCGTTAACACCTACGAACATTATCTTATAGGGTTCTCCAGTTTTTTGGGCTTTGTTAACAGATTTTTTCAGATCAGGACCTTCAACTATCAGTATGTCCGATATGGCATTTTTAAGGGCATCTTTAGTAAATTTTGCAACGTCACTTCTTCTTTTTATCTTCCGACCCACTAAATCTTGTTTAACTGACTTGACAATCTGTTCAGCCACTTCCAAGGCAACATCCCCCTCCAGAAGAGCTAATTCCAGTTCAAATAGGATGTCATCTATATCCTTGGGGGAGATGGTTTTGTGGGTGGCAAATGTAAACAGTCCAGATGCTTCTTCTTCTGCATTTTCCCCTGTTTGATCATTATCCGGTTTCTCGATGCCTTCTGTTGAATCATCTAGAGATTTTTCATGCTGTTTTGAACCTTTTTCATCCTTTTTCAGGGAATCTTCATCTTTTGGTTCGGATTTTCTGCGTAGGAATGATAAACGTGATTTTTTTTCAGATTCCGTCTTTTTCAAGTGAGTTTCATCTTCGGATGATTTATCTTCTTTTCCCTTGACGGAAGTTTTATCTTCGGCATCTTTAATTTCATTTGATGCTTTTTTTTCCTTTTTTTCATCTTCAAGAGCTTTTTCCTCTTCTTCAGGGGAAAATTGGTCAGAAATTTTTCCGATTGTGCCGGAGAATTTCTTTTTTAAAGATTCAAACAAAGGGCATCACATCCTATTATATGGAGAATTATTTAGTGGTTTAACTTGCTTTTGTAGGATAGTTGTTGTAATGGTTTAATTTGTTTTTGTAGGATAATTGTTGTAATAGTTTAATTTAATTTATGGTTAATAAAAAGATGAAATTAGATTAAATTCTTGATGAGTGGCTGACTTATATAGAAAATGAGAAGTGAAATTTAGGGTAGGTTTTCACCAGGTGTACCCTCAATTTTCTGGATGAGTGCCTCGGCTTCTGGGCTTTTCTGGGCGATGATATCACTGATTTTCTGGATATCTCCAATCATTTTCTGCATTATTTCATCCAATTCTTTTTTCTGCCCTTCAATGCTTACTTTAGCATCGTCAATAGTTTTTTTAACAGCAGCTCCTGAACCTAAGCCAACAATCACTTCTTCGGTGTTTTTGATTTCTGTAATCAGAAATGAACCAGCACCAATTGGTACCAGGGTTTCAGGTGATTTTTTACCTTTAATTGAATCCAAAGTTTCCTGAGCGACTGTGAAATCAGTGATAGTATCTTTAAGAGTTTCTACTTGCTGGTTTAACGTGTCTGCTTGGGCTTTGTAGGCATTGAGTTCGTTTACGATCTCTTCGAGCCTTTGTCGGTCTTCCATGTTGCTCACTCCGAAGTCAGGGTTTTGATCAGTGGATCAATTACTTCTTCAGCAGATATTTCATAAATTTTTTCGATGTGTATCTGGTTGCGTACAATGTGATGTTTGCTACCGAATTCTGAGTAGATTTTTTCTTTAATATCTTCTTCACCTATGGCTTTCAGTTCCCTGGTGAAGGGTTTGAAACTATTTCCCATGATGAATTTGCCTTGAACTCTATATATCTTCGTTTTCATAATAATCCCTCTAGAAAACCTAATGATTCTTCTATTCTTGCCATTTCCGGACCAGTTGTTTTGCTTCCTACTAACACACCATTCGAATTGGCAACTGTGCCTGCTCCCACCAGTCTGGTTCCTTGGTTCACGGTTCCCACATCTGCCGGGACCTTCATGACTTTTTCCAGGAATTCGATTTCTTCTGATGTTGCGGATGGATGTACCAGCACACCTTTGTTAGTGGCAACTGCCACTGATCCGTTGATCTTGAATTTTGCTATGCTGCCTCTGACCACGTCCACGTCCAGAGTTTCAGAAACCACTTTAATTGATTCATCCGATAGTAGGGGATTTACCAGGGCTCCGTGGTCATTGGCCAGAATGATGTTGCCAACTGCTGTGAGTCGGTCTGGTATCCTTTCTACCTCCAATCCTGATTTTTTGATCTCTTTTATTTCATTGTCGAAGGCAAATTTGGATAACAGAAATCCTCTGGAGTTTCCTACTGCTAGTGCTCCAGCTAGGCTACTTCCACTGATGGGGGTTTTTATTACCGGAACTTGAAGGCATTCTTCAATTACTCCCACCATTTTTTCACCCAAGTTAGGTGGTACAAGAGCCATTTTATCAGTGACTGCTATGCTAACACCCAAGTTGGGGTTACCTGCCAGATCTATTCTCCTAATCATAGGAGTTCACCTACTGAGTTAGGGTGACCAGTACAGAACCATCTTCTTCTTTGGTTGCCTTTACTTTGATCTTGGAGGGTATTTTCTGTATTCCCCTTTCCCATATTTTTTCATTCACCGATGCATCTAGTTGGACATCATCAGACTTCATGTGTTTTTGAATGAATTCCCTCACAAATCGGATTGCTCGTGGTGACCTCTTAGTTCGCGGTACCTTTTTAGCATCCCTGAGAGGTATAATGTAAACTCTTTCCATCTTTATTCGCTCCTCAGATTAGAATTATGCTTTTATTTTGTTTCTTCTCCAGTGTCTCATTTTTGGATGGGTTCTGACCTTTCGGTTGGTCTTCATCATAACCCATAGAGGCACCCGCCTGTTTTGCTTGCCTGCCTTGGCAAGCCTTAATTTTTTGGCTAATGGTTTATTTCTGCTCATCTTTTTTCCATCCTATTACTCTTGATTGTAAGTGTGGGGGAAACAATTTGTTTGCTGCTTCATTACATTCCATTTTGGCTATGAGACATCTTATTTCAATCTCATAGTCTGAATTATTTTCTATGCTAGTGGGTTCTTTCACCAGTTTGAAAAGTTTTAAAGACAATTGGTTTATGGTTTTATGACCCATCCCAGCAAGGTTCAAGTATTGAACGTTTTGAGAATCTTCAAAGCTTTGAATTTCATTTAAACCTAATTTTGGAACCCTATCATCCCTTCTGGTGCCATCGGCAACCACTGGATATTTTTCTGCAACTTTTTTTAGGATTTCCCGGTGCACATGGTTGATTCCATGGTTGGGAAACTGGTCGGTTAAGATTATATCCACTGATTCTTGTAAAATGTTTTGGTCTGCTTTCAACACGCGGTGTTTGAATCCTAAATTAGATGCAGATTTAAAAGCGGATTTCCAGGAGGGAAAAACACCAAAATTGGCGGTTACTAATTCCACTTGATATCCTAATTTTTGGAGTATTACAGCCATAAGTGAGCTGTCTTTACCTCCACTGTATAGCACCGCGGCTTTCATTTCCAAGTGATGTTAATGTCTCTTTTTTGACCAGCTAACTTGCGGAGTAATTCTTTAAGCTGATCATCAGTGATTTTTGACTTTACTCTACCCATTTGGGCCAGTTGGATGAGTTGAAGTTCGACTTGGTCAACAAATTCGGGTTTTGTGAGTCGAAGGTTAGCCAGACGACTGCGAGCTTCAGGGGTGAGTATTTGTAGCAAAACTTGCCTTTTCTGGGCTTCAAGTTCCCTGCGCATCTGTTCCTGGGCTTGCATATCTTGAGGTTGCTGTTGAGCCTGTTGATCTGCTTGTTGCTGCAGTTCTTGCATTCGCCTACGTCTAATCTCCTCAATATCGCTCATCTAATACATCTCTCCAATAAATTCGCCTTTAATATTTTGCTAGTTCAGGAATGTCTTTTTTAAGTTCGAATGATGCTTTGTCCAGAAAAGACCTTCCAGCAGGAGTTACAACTCTCCCTTCCTTTTGTTTTTCCACCAAACCAGCACTTTCTAACTGGTGAAGAGCTGTTCGGGTAATAGAACCACTGCCCCGTTTGAATTTCTCAGGAGTAGTGCCTTGGTCTTTTGCTCCACCGTAGTATGTTCTTAAACTGTTAATACCCACTGGGCCGTCTATGTAGACTCTGCGGAGCAGGGATGCACAACGTACATACCACCAGTCAGAGTTTTCTGGTCTTCTCTCCTTATGAACTCCAGTTTTTACGAACGGAGCCCATTCAGGAGGGTTTATCTTTTTATTCTTACTTAACTCCATGGCGACTGCGTTAATTAGCGAGTCGGCAGGTACATCATAAATTGTAGTCATATTATTTCTCCTAATTACTTCCTTTTTTGAAGATTACCGCAACGTTACCTCTAAAATCAATGAGTTTAGCATTTGATTTTTCGATGATGTGGGTAATATAGTTTTCTTTCTCATGGGATATACCCTTAGAAAATTTGAGCTTTACCACTTCTCTTTCCTTCAGTTGACGTTTTATTTCATCCATAACTCCGGGGTTGACTCCTGATTTGCCTATGTTCAGGGTGATGGTGGAAAGTGATCTATGCATCAATTCCTTCTTGAAATGTGCTGGATTCAATTTTATTCCTCCTTTTTACCTTTTTTTCTTTGATAAAAGGCTTTCTCATTATTTTTCCACATTCCAAACATTTTATGTTTACCATTGAATCATATAATCGGATTTGGCAGTTGGAACCTGGTTTTAAAAACTTATGGCAGTTTTTACAGAACCTTCCCCTCCATGAGGATGGCATTTTCAAATTGTATTTAGTAACTATTTTCAAGGCCATTTCCACGTAGCGATGTGAACGTTCCGGGTGAAGTGGGAATTCTTCCTCTGCATGGTTTAAAAGTATTTCCATGCGTTCCAGGGCTATTTTAATCATCCATCGTGGTCTTCTTCCCCTTCTCAAATTATTAACCCCTTGCGGAACATTAGAAATGCCAGAATACGGAGATCTTAAGTTTCATCAGGAGTGTTAAGCTAGGGGTTAATTCCCAAAAACCTGAGGGTGTACTTAAGAATAATGTTATAGTTTAACACTCCCCCCCTTAAAAACCTTTCCCTGTCACCAATCTATGTAATTTACAGTCCACAAAAATGATCTATTTCAGGAAATCTGAAAAATCAATATTGCCTGGTGGTAATGATTTTTTTCCAGATACAATCCCCATTATTATGTTAATGGCTTTTAGAGGCGTTATATTACTGGTATCTACTTCATGTACCCGGGAACCATGTGTTTGGTAAGCCTCCCATGTGCAGATATCCAGGGCTTCGGCTTGGAGATTTTCATAGATTTTAGAGTCTTTCCAATCCCTTTTTTGAAGCCTATCTTTGAGAATGCTGGGTTTTGTTCTTAAAACAATGACATAATCTGCTAGCGGGAAATAATGGGATAAATGTCCTTCGATCAGGATAGATGATTGGTCTTGCAGAATTTGATCCTTTTGACCATAACTTACCTTTCCATTGATAATGATCTTACGAAGTTCTGCAGTTAAGGCGTTTAAATCCACCACTTTATAACTTTTTTCAGGATCCACTCCAGTGTAGAGGTGTTTTTCATCTACGAGTTGGTTTACATCAATTACAGGGCATCCTAACTTTTTTCCCAGTAAAGGAGCAATTGTGGTTTTGCCAGTTCCAGGGGTTCCAGTTATGAGTATGATCATATATTAATAGTTCTTTTGAATGGTTTCTTATTTTAATCCATCGAATTATGTTTTATCAATTAATAGGTTATTCTAGTTTTTCAATCAACATTTCAGCTACTTTCTCTCCGGACAGTAACATCCCCCCAAATATGGGACCCATCCGTGGTGAGCCGTGCACTGCATTGGCAGCCATGCCAGTGACGTATAATCCCGGGTACACTTGGCTGACATTATCCATGATTCTTCCTTCGGCTACATCAGCCCACATGGACTTTTCCCCCATTATCTTACCGGTTTCGGTTTGGAGTGGAACTCCCATCTTGTTTTCCAGTACTTTCACTATTTCACAAGGGTGTCCAGTGGCATCCACCACTGCCCGGGCAGCTAAAGTTATTGGATCCACGTGCAGGCCTGCCGTTTCAATGGGACTCCAGTTGATGACTAATCCTTCAACTCCTTTGTCTTTGATCATCACATCTTCAATTTCTATTAAGTTGAAAATCTTCAGTCCTGCTTGGCATGCCTTAGAACAGATGGTGGAAGCTGATTCTATGGAATCTGCAAGGTAGTATCCTTCCTGATATTCCTGGCAGCGAATGCCCATTTCGTCCAGGATTCGTTTTCCTTCTTCCTGGACTACGATTTTATTGAACATCATTCCACCACCCCACATTCCACCACCCATGCTGAGTTTTTTCTCAAACAATGCCACTTTGAAACCAGCCTTGGCAAGGTAATAACCTGCAGTGAGACCTGATGGGCCTCCACCACCTATTGCCACGTCCATTTGCAGATAATCAAGTAATTCTCCCATGTATCCTTCTACAATTCCCTTTGAGACTATAATATCATCCAGTTTCATTTTTCCACCTCATATAATATTTATATATTATTTCCTGATTTTTTTTTGGTATTATTATTTCTTGATGATTATTCGTAAAACATCTTTATCTTGTAATTCATGGTCTAATCCTACTTTCTGACCAGGGAATTTCACAGAATTTCCCCATACCTTTGCGTGGCGGAAGTTCTTTAGAAAGTCTCTGTGAAGTCTTCTGGCTACATCTTGCACAGTGGCCCCTCGTCTAACAATCAGAGGTTCGTCCAGATCAGCTTTCTGACCTTGAGGTTTGAGATAAATTCTTATAAGTTTCAGTCCATCGTATATTTCTGCTTTAAGTTCTTCCACCATCAAACCTTTATCAGCAGCAATGTAAAGTGCATCATCAAACTTTTCCTTCAATTTTTCCAGGTACTCTTCATCTGCCAGGTCTATCTTGTTTATCACCAATAGAAGGGGTATGTAAACAATACTATTGTCTAAAGAGTCTATGAAACGATCGATGGTGACATCTTCTCTTATGAGTACGTCGGCACTGTGTACTCCGTATTCGTTGAGTATGGAGCGGATTGTTTTCTCATCCATATAGGTTAGGGGAACTGTGGATGCTAATTTAACTCCACCAATTTTCCTCCGCTTTACTGAGATGTCTGGAGCTGTTTGGTTGGGTCTTATTCCAATGTTAAGGAGTTCATCCCAGATGAGTTCCTGATGGTGGGGATTGAATACATCCAGGACCATCACAACCAGATCAGCATTACGGGCCACCGAAAGGATCTCTCTCCCCCTACCTTTCCCCTTGGAGGCGCCGGCAATTATTCCAGGGATATCAAATATCTGGATCTGGGCTCCACGGTATTCCATGACTCCGGGAATAACATCAAGGGTGGTGAACTCGTAAGCTCCGATCTTGGACTGAGCATTGGTGATTTGGTTGAGTATGGTGGATTTGCCCACTGATGGAAACCCAACTAAGACCACCGTGGAATCTCCACTCTTTTTAAGGGTAAATCCTCTTCCTTTAGTGGATGATGAACTTCTTTTTAATGATTCTTCCCTTAATCTTGAGATTTTAGCCTTCAATTTCCCAATATGGTGGGAGGTGGCCTTGTTATAAGGAGTTTTTGTGATCTCCTCTTCGATCTTGCGGATCTTTTCTTCGATGTCCATAAAGCTCACTTTAGAATGAGAGTATAAGTATTCTGAATTGGTATAAATTACATGGTTTAAGTAGCTTGTTGGTTTAAAGCCTGCAATAATTTCTAACTATTTTAATATTGGTTTTCCACTTAAAAAAGTTTTAATCAAAAATAAAAAAAGGGATGGAATGGATTAATTTGACTTAAATTATCATTAATTCACATTCCACAGCATGACTTGAGATATTCCTTCTTTTGGTTCTTTATGGGCTAGTTTAAAGTGTTTTAATCCAGATCCTTGCATAAAGAATAGTCGGGTGAACATGGATTCTTCTAATTCCCGGTTCATGGCCACGGTGATCAGGTTGTTGTCTTGATAAAGTATTAGAATGGAAAATGTGCTCTCATTGTTAACAACTTGGTCCACAACAACAGTACCATTGGTAATTAATATCAGACGATGAGGTGGAGCAATCTGGTTTTCATTGACTTGTAAGCCACCAGTGATGTTATTACCGCTGATCTGAACCGTTACATTGTTGTTACCTTTGATGTTAATTGTATTGTTTTCAGTGGTAACACCAGCTTGGGCCATGGAGTAGATGTAGTTGGTGGAATTTTTTGAGTCGAAGTTCCAGCTTCCAAAGTAAGACCACCATCCTGCCTTGCCCACCATATCCAGACTAGTGACGAAAAGGGAGGGGGTGGCATTGGTTGGATGGGTGTATTTCAGGACATTGTCGGCCTGTTGTTGAGTTAAATCATACTGAGAGGTCATTATTTTCCTGGCTGCAGCTTTATCTTTTACCAGAATTTTGTCCATGATTTCAACAGTTTTTCCAGTGTTATCAGTGTAGTTTTCCAAGGTTGAATATCCTTCGTCTCCACTGGCAGCTAACATTTTCAATATGCCTGCAGAGAGATCTTCATTGTCAGTGAACAGTGCCTTGCCAACCCAGTACGCTCGTGCATTGTTCTGGGAACCTCCATCGAATGTTACTGCACGGTCTGCTTTGGTGGCAAATAGATGTCCAAAGTCCCACCAGGAGGTCATAACCACATTTTCAGGAGTGTTGTCTTTCACCCATGAAAGGGAATTGACCATTGCATCATCTGTACCAGGTACAACGGATGAAGCCATGTTGTTGGCAGTAACTACTGGCGTATAACAAACCAGGGCAATAATTACTGCCATTGTGATGATATGGTATTTGGAATTTTTTATATGTTTTTTCAAGTAATCCGCCAGGAATCCGACAAAAACCCCAGCACACAAAGATATGGGGAGTGAAAAAGCTTCCACAAATCTTACACCCTTGGTAAAAGCATAAGCAGTGATTAAAATCCATAATGTGAATAATATGGCATAGTAAAGATTTTTTAATCTCATTTCAGGTGTTATACTCAGAGGTTCTTCTTTTTCTTGGCTTATTTCTGCTTCAGATTCTTTTATTTTTCGAGATTTCTTTCCCCGCCTTGTTTTTCGATCTTTTTTAGGAGTTTTGCGTTTAGTTTTACCTTTGGCTTTTTTGATCCTTAAATTCCAGTAGAAGATTAATAATCCAAATATTCCGAATAGGAAAGGCATTAAACCCCCAACATCGGCAATTACTGTTGAAATATTTGGAATCTGCATTTCACCTACTGATATGAAAACATTGGGATATGATGCGGCGTGTGTTGCTGCTTGCAGTTTTGTTGCAGCAATGGGCTGTAACAATGATGAAAATACTGAACTACCCCAATAAATGGACATCATCACTAAACTCAACACTATAAATATGAGTAAAGGGAGGATTATTGGTTGTTCAAGGAACCATTGTTTCTTGTTAGGGTATTTTGCCCATGATTTGAAGCTATCTGCTTTAAAGAGGTATTTTGAAACCAATAAATATACTATGGCTGCGAATATCACCAGATAGAATATGTACCACCATCCTTCCCATGCTAAAGAGAATACAAACATGGAAACGGCCGCATAAACAGCGAACAACATTTTTCTCCGGTTTTCGTTGGTGGTGATGCTCTCGCTGAAGAACCAGACTACCAGGAGTGGTAAGAGCATGTTGAACATGTCTGTGTCAAAGAAACCAGCAAAGGTGTGGGAGAAATAGAAAGTGGTAACACCCACCAGTATTCCGGCAGTGATTCCACCATAATCATTGGTGATTTTCCTAATGAATGAATATGCAGGAATAACACAGAGTGAAGCTATGATTGCCGGCGTCCAGAAGCTAACCACTATAAGGGGGTATTCACCAAATAAATTGGCCAGTTTAAAGAAAAATGTGGTGATCCAGACAATGAGTGGAGGATATTGTGCACTTCTCCCTGGGGGGGAAAAGGAATGTAAATCCCAATCAGTACCATCTTTTATGGTATCCCCTAAGTAACCGTGATCAATGAAATTCTGGGTTAGGCGATAGTTGTAATAGGAATCCATCTCACTGAAGTAAGGTAAACCATTATCTTCCTGAAAATATGATTTTGACTCATCTGGAACGCCAGAAATGCTTACTGCCTCTGCTCGCAGTAAAAATGCCAGAGAAAACAGGAGGATGACTATTATAATTGGTTTTGATTTTTTTAAAATATTCTTTGCTTCCATAATTTTTATTCCCCGTCAACCTTTTTTTTAAACGAATGATTGATTGTAAACTTCTGCTGTCATTTTATCTTATATTGGACTTTTTAAACTATTTAAAGTATAAGTTTTTTGTAGTTTTTAATAACAATTGGTGGGTAATATTTATACTGGGCAATATAAATTCGGTTTTTTATAATTTTTAACCTCCACCTGATCTTATTCGTTGCTTTATAGTGGATTAGAGTTTATTTAACTGGGTTTTATCTGACGTGATAGTTTTTCTGGTTTTTTTCCACATCGCCATCCCAAAGATTTAAATACTTTAATGTTATATTTATCTAACATAATGTTGTGTTAATCTAATATTATGTTTTAAATAAATAACATAATGTTACAAATAGACAACAGTGAAATAGTTAAAAATGGTGAAACAAATGAATCTTGAAATTAATTACTACTGGGGAATGATTGGTATACTGGGATTATTAGGTTATGTTTTAGAGAATCCAGTATACTATGTGTTTTTCACATTTTTCATATTGTTCCTCATTCCAGTTTACAATAAAATAAAAAACCACAATGTAAAAGAAGAAAGTAACAAATCTAACGAAAAAGACAGACATTCCATCACTATGGGTAAAGACTATAATCTGCAGAATATGAGTATATGGCTTGGATCGGCTGCTTTAATGTTTTCTGGATTAACCCTAATGATCACCAAGACAATGAGCGATTTATTGTCAGTGATTCTCCTGCTGGGTATTATGGCCCTGTTAACTAATTTTTTCACCTATGTGGGAATGGATAAAGAAGCCCAAGACGAACGTTTAAGGAAAATAGGAACATTTGCTACAACTTATTCATGGTACATAACCTTAGTATTCGTATCTTTCTTGGTGTTAAACATGTACTGGGCCCAGAATATACATAACCCCTTGGAATTAATGGGAGTAACCATCTTGGTCATGACCTCCACCATGCTGATAGCTAACACAATATTAAGCCGCAAAGGTGATATAGATTAATTCTATTTTTATCCCACCTAAAATTGCAGGTGATACAAGATGAAAACAAGGATTAAAGAATATCGAGCTCGTCATAACCTTACTCAAGCCCAATTAGCAGAAAAAGTAGGTGTTAGAAGAGAAACCATTGTATTCCTGGAGAAAGGAAAATATAATCCCTCATTGAAACTGGCTCATGATATCGCAGTGGTTTTTAAAACGAAAATCGATGATATTTTCATATTTGAAGATGAAGCGGATTAAAAAATTATAATAGAAAATTATTCAAATGGGTGAAAAAAATAGATTTCAGGTTTTCTCTGATTTTTGATCCTGTTTTTCATCCAATGAACGAGTGTGCCTACATCGTGGGAAACCACTGCACCCCACAAATTCACCGTAACGGCCCCTTCTTTTTATGAGATCTTTCCCACAGTCCGGACAAACACCAACAACCTCATTTTGAGGAGGTTCCTCACCATCCCGACCACATTTAGGATCCATACAGGCCCTTTGCCTGGGTTTGCCAAAGGATATCATTGGCAAGCCACACTCCTCACATTTTGTTTTAAGAATAGTGGCCCCCCTAGGCATGGAATAGGTTGATTTACATTCAGGATATGCAGAACAACCCACGAAACTACCTTTGGGTGAATTAATCATTATCAGGTTGGCTCCGCATTTGCATTTACCCACGATCATACTCTCCCTGTAGGCTGCGTAGAGCTCTTCACCTATGATAATCTTATTTACATCAATCTCATCCAGTATTGAACTCACTTCAATTTTTGCTTCGGATATTATCTCATCTTTTTTAACTTCAGCCTTCATTATACCATCGAGTTTCGTTTCAAACTCTCTGGTTAGTTCTTCACTGGTTATCTTCTCTGAATACTTTTTTAGAGTGTCAATAAGGCGTTCCCCAAGCTGGTTGACGGTGATTTTCTTACCTTCCACATACTTACGGTCATATAATATAGAAATAATGTTTGCCCGGGTAGATTTGGTACCAAGCCCTCTTTTTTCCAATTCACGTATGAGTGAAGCCTGATTGTATCTGGCAGGCGGTTTGGTTTCTTTTTCTTCGGAGTAGGTTTTAGCATCTAAACAGTCCCCTTCTTCAATTGGGGGGAATTCGTCATTTTCAACTTTTCGGTAGGGATAATGTTCTCTCCATCCCATTTTTGCCATTTTTTTCCTGCTGAAGCTGAATTCTTGACCTCCAATATCCAGATGGGTTTTCATTGTTTTCATGACACCATTTTCGCCGAAAACACTGATGAACCGGTACACAATAAGTTCGTAAAGTTTTTGATAATCTCGCCCCAATCCTTTGGGAACCAATCCTGTGGGGTGGATGGAAGGGTGAGCTTCATCTGTTTTTTTACCTTCACGTGGTTTAAGAGGTTCTTTGAGTTTTTCGATTTGTTTCCGGAATGCGGCATTCTTTTTGAGTTTGCCTAATATCTTTTTATAACCAATACTCGGTGGTAATTTCTGGGAAGATGTTCGGGGGTAAGAAGTGTAACCTTCAGCGTACAAATTCTGGGCTATGGATTGTGTTTTCTTGGGACTGAAACCAAATACACTGTAAGCTTCTGATTGTAAGGCACCTAGATCAAAGGGAACTGGGGGTAACTGCGGAGTTTCTTTGATATTTATCCGACTTACCTTGGCTTTTTTACCATCACAATCAGATAATATTTCTTCTTCAACCTTTTTATCAAAGATTTTGCCTTTTTTATGGTCGGCTATTATCTTACCTTCAATTTTAGCTTTTATTAGCCAGTAGGGTTCTGGAATGAAACTTTGTATTTCTTTTTCTCTTTCAACCAGTATCGCCAGGGTCGGTGTTTGTACTCTACCTGCTGATAGCTGAATATAACGGCTGGTGGCTTTCATCACCGAGTCAGTTAGGTGTTTGGATATGTTAACTCCAAAGATGAAATCCAATACGTGTCTGGCCTCACCACTATCAACTTGATTGAAATCCAGATCAATTGGCTCATTGTAGGCTTTTAACAAGTCATCTTTGGTGAGGGTGGAAAATTTCATACGAACCGCTTGATCTATGCTTTCCGAGCCACATGCATATTTTAAAGCATTAAAACCAATCAAAGTACCTTCAATATCGTAATCGCAAGCGTGAATGAACCGATCAGCATTTTTGGAGAATTTTTTAATGGCATCGATATAATTTTTCACATATTTTTTGCTTTTATCTTTTTCATAGAGTGGAACCCAACCCACTTCAAACATACGCCCTTTCTCTTTCTTTAAGGGAGATAAGGAGTATAAATGACCTACAGCAGACAGTACTGTTGTTTTTTTATCGCCTTGCTGGATTTCGTAGTAAGGTACTCGTTTATAACTCTTTTTCACAGCATTGCCTGGTATTGCAGCGGCTATTTTCTCAGAGGCCTTTGGTTTTTCACATACTATAACTTCATGCATAAAAATCACTTGAATTAATTATTTGAATAATAATTAACATTGATTTGATAATGATATTGATCAGTTTTTACCATCATAATATTACTCTTATCGAATATAATTGGTGATGCAGATTATAATATATATTCTTAAATATTAATCCAATTAATAAATTCACAGTTGTTCTGGATAGGAACTCCACCCCCCATTATTAAATTAATAGTAAAAATATAATAACAACTTGAATAATTTGATTAATGAACTACAGCACAACCTTTATTTAAAACCACCAATAAGGAGATTAAAATGTTAATTGGTGTTATATCTGACACACACATTCCTGAAAGATCTCAAAACATCCCTAAAATTGTTTTTGACATCTTCAAAGATGTTGATCTTATTTTACATGCAGGAGACCTTGTATCACTATCAGTTAAAAAGCAATTGGAAACAATTAATCCCACAATTTGCGTTCAAGGCAATATGGACCGATATATGGGGTTGAAACTCCCAGAAAGGAAAAAATTAAATCTGGAAGGTATTGAAATTGGTTTAGCTCATGGTGAGGTGTATCCACGAGGTGATAGTCAACAGTTGCGCTATATTGGTTTGGAAATGGGTGTGGAAGTCTTAATAACCGGGCATACCCACTGGTCGTTTATCAAAAAACTGCCGGATATGCTTTTGCTCAATCCTGGAAGTCCTACTGTTCCCCGACTCTCAGATCCTTCTGTAATGATGATAGAAATAGAGGATGGAAAGTTAGATGCCAGAATTGTTAAAATTGGAGACCCTATTTGTAAAGCCCTGAATTTTAAAAAGGATTAATAGGGATGAATCCTGGAGATAAATCGTATATGAGTAAAAAATGGAATCAAGAAAGGAAAAATGATGAATATTACAAAAAGGCAAAAAAACAGAATTATCATTCAAGAGCCTCATTTAAACTACTCCAGCTGAACCGTAAATTCAAAGTTATCAAAGATGGCAACTCAGTTGTAGATTTAGGAGCTGCTCCAGGAGGATGGTCCCAAGTAGCCCTTGAAACTGTTGGTACTAGTGGTTTGGTAGTGGCAGTGGATCTTAATAAGATGAAATCATTTTCTGAAGAAAATTTTTGGAGTATCACTGGAGATTTCACCCAAAAAGAAACTCTCGAAGAAATACAACGTACTTTGCAGGGGAAATCTGATGTTATCATATCTGATGCTGCTCCTAAGCTGTCTGGAATCAAGGATCTTGACCAGCTTAGATCGGTAGATCTGGCTCGTAGCGTGCTGAGTATAAGTGATAAAATTCTAAAATATAAAGGTAACTTGATTATGAAGGTTTTTCAGGGAGAAGGATATCCTGAACTCCTTAAAGATGTTAAAAAAAAGTTTCAGACGGTTAAAACAACAAAACCTCCGTCTTCACGTAAACAAAGTGGGGAAATGTATGTAGTAGGTAGAGGTTTTAGAAGAGAAGGAAGATAAACTGTGATGATTATCTTAAAATCTATTCACAACCAATTCCTGAATATTGAGAGATATTCATGCTTGCAAATCTCATCTTTTCCTGTTCTACATCTGTGATCTTAAATTGGTTAAACTTGATTTGGCCTTCTCCAGTTGATTCTTAGCTGCTTCGATCCTGTTGGTTACTTCATCAGAGGATTTCCCTACAGTGATTGCACTTTCCACCTCAGCAATCGCCTGGTCAGTTTTTACCAATTCCATTTCTGCATTAGTATACACTATCTTCAAGTCTTTATCATTAGTTGCTTCCACATCACGTTTAACATTATCATATTCCATCTTCAAACTTGAATAATCATTTTTTAAGGATGCTAATTCATCATTAGCAGTGCTTGAGGTTGCATCTGCAGATATGAAAGATGATAATGATTCAAATCCCAGGTAGGCTAATATGCCAACTGTGGCTACTATCAATAAAATTCCCATTATTGAAATTGTCATCGAAGTAACCTTGAACATTCTTAATCTTGATCGTTTCATTCAGTCACCATTAAATTTTATTTAATAAATAATGTTTAAAGGGATATAGAAATGATTTTTAAAGGAATTTTACCTTTTTTTTAGAAAAAGGAGTTACTATCTATCATATATCTCTATCTTATATTATCTAATTTAATCTAATATTTATATTCAATCCGTTCATTAATCAATTTTTTCCCTGCCATTTTTATCGAAAATAAATAGACCTAATAATGCTCTGTCCAAAAACTTGAGGGTCGAGTGCCAAAAACCTTTATCTTGTTTAAAATATATTTTCTGATATTTTTTCATGACATTACCTCCCCCTTTAATATTCATCATCGGTTTAGTGGTTTTAAGAAATGTTTTTTGGAATAAGTTTTACAGATTTATTTGAAGCTCGTTGGATATTTTCATCTCCAAGCTACACAAAAAAAAGGTTTAAAACTAAAACATTAATAAATCCAGGATAATTGATTGAATAACCTTTGAATAATCTTTAATATAATTTATTATTATTTCATCAGCCACAATGATATTCTGTTTTAATGTCGAATAAAGTAAATCGGTAATTACAAACACTGTTAAGTTTAATCCACCAGACGTCAAAGATGTAAATCTAGAATAACAGTTTTTTATTTCTTATTTCTGGGTTTCATATCCAATGATCCAGTTTCTAGTTGTTTGTCTTGAAAATACTGATTCCTGTGTCTTTTTTAATTTTTATATGCAATTTTAAGGCATTAATATCTCTTTTAACTGGTTTTCCTCATATTTAGATAAACCTTCACAAAAATAGGAAAATTTATAACTTTGATCAAAAACTATCAATTGAAACTAGTGTTTTTTAGGCAAAAGATGATAAATACCCTACTCTGCTTATTATAATAGCTTTTTGTTTTTTTATTTAAGAAAATAAGTAGTATTAAAAGAATTTATTTATCAAAACATAAATTTCAAAAATACCCCCAGTTTTTGACAGTCCCCCTAAATTACTACAAAAAAAGGGGGGGATATGATTGAATAAATTAAAAATTGATATTAGATTAAAAGTGTAGGTTATTCGTATAACGATCGTAGTTATTACACTTTTTTAAAAGATTTAAAGCAATTATACACTTTTTTTTATTTAATTTTTTTTTTTTTATGAGAAAATAATTTTATAATAGAAGGGATTATAGTTAGACGATGGAAACTTCAGCTCAGACTACAACAGATAAAACTAAAAATCCTGTGGCCAAGTTCGAGGAATTCTTTAGTACCAAGTATAAAGACGCTGTATTTGAGGCTCTGGAAAAATATCCGGACCAAAAATCAGCCCTAGTGGATTATGTGGAGCTAGAGATGTTTGATCCGGACCTGGCTGACTTATTAATCGAAAAACCGGAAGAAGTGATCAAAGCTGCCTCTAAAGCTATTGAAAACATTGACCCTCTTCGAAAGAATGCTGAACTGCATATTCGTTTTGAAAATGTGCGTAACAACATTCCTTTACGTTTTTTACGAAGTAAATATATTGGAAAATTGGTAGCAGTGGATGGAATCGTTCGTAAGACAGATGAAATCCGCCCACGTATTTTAAAGGCCATATTTGAGTGCCGCAGTTGCATGCGACTGCATGAAGTGCAACAAAAAAGTAATCTCATTACTGAACCCGCACTCTGCCAGGAATGTGGAGGTCGTACATTCCGTATCCTGCAGGAAGAATCTGAATTCCTGGACACCCAATCCACCAAGGTTCAAGAACCCCTTGAAAATCTTTCAGGAGGTGAGCAGCCTCGTCAGATAAACGTGGTGCTTGAAGATGATTTGGTGGACACTGTAACACCAGGAGACGTGGTTCGAATAACAGGGACCATGAAAACAGTTCGAGATGAAAAAACCAAACGTTTCAAGAATTATATCTATGGTAACTATATTTCAGCCTTGGAACAGGAATTCGAAGAGTTGCAGATAAGTCCAGAAGATGAAGAACAAATTAGAGATTTGGCTGCTAACCCTGATGTCTACAACAAAATCATTAATTCAACTGCACCCTCCATCAAAGGTTACAGGGAAGTGAAAGAGGCTATTGCCCTTCAATTATTTGGTGGATCTGCTAAAGAGCTGGAAGATAAAACTAGGATCAGAGGCGATATTCACATTCTTATTGTGGGAGACCCGGGAATTGGTAAATCCCAGATGCTTAAATATGTCTCTAAACTGGCACCACGAGGAATTTACACCAGTGGGAAAGGAACCAGTGGTGTGGGGCTGACTGCTGCAGCAGTAAGAGATGAATTCGGTGGTTGGTCTCTTGAAGCCGGTGCACTAGTTCTGGGTGATAAGGGTAATGTTTGTGTTGATGAGTTGGACAAAATGCGGCCAGAAGATCGATCGGCAATTCACGAAGCACTGGAACAACAAACCATTAGTATTGCAAAAGCCGGTATTATGGCTACTTTAAACTCACGTTGTTCTGTTTTGGCAGCGGCAAACCCCAAATTTGGACGTTTTGATCGTTATAAATCAATAGCAGAACAGATAAATCTACCTTCTACTATCTTATCACGCTTTGATTTGATATTTGTGGTTGAAGATAAGCCAGATATGGAAAGGGACAGTGCATTGGCCAGTCACATTCTAAATATTCACCGAGATACTTCCATACCTTATGAAATAGATCCGGAACTCCTTAGAAAATACATTGCTTATGCCCGGAGAGAAATACGCCCCCATCTCACTAATGAAGCTATGGATGTTCTTCGAGAGTTCTATGTAGGTATGCGTGGAGGGGCCTCAGATGAAGACTCACCAGTACCTATAACTGCCAGACAATTAGAGGCACTGGTCCGTCTGGCTGAAGCAAGCGCTAAAATCCGATTGGGAGATGAAGTTACTGCAGATGATGCGAAACGTGCTGTTAATCTCCAAGAAAAATGTTTAAAACAAGTAGGGTATGATCCAGAGACTGGTAAAGTTGATATTGACAAGGTTGAAGGACGAACACCTAAATCTGATCGGGACAAAATTAGAGTGGTTCAAGAAATCATCAAAGAGCTTGAAGAAGAGTATGGAGGGCGAGCTCCCACCAATATACTTATAACTGAAATGCGAGATAGATACAATATGAGCCAGGAAAAGGTTGAAGACCTGATCCGCCAGTTAAAACGAAAAGGAATTATTTATGAACCTCAGCAAGGCTATCTTAGGGTTGCATGAGCTTTAAACATCTTAAATTTTTCTTTATTCAATTAAATTCATTTAACGAGTTTTATTAGAATTTTATTTAAGGAGGTATTGAATATGAGCGATTATGAAGAATTACTGGATAGGGCTATTGAGCAGATCCCCCCACAATCCAGCCAAACCAAAAGGTTCTCTGTACCTAAGGCTTACTCCCTTATCCAGGGAAACAGGACAATCATCCAAAATTTTGGAGAAGTAACCGATGCAATGAACCGGGACCCCCAACATGTTCTTAAGTTTCTGTTAAGAGAGTTGGGTACTGCTGGTAACTTGGAGGGAAACCGAGCCATAATGCAGGGAAAATTCACCCATTATTTGATTAATGATCGGATGGATGACTATGTGAAACGCTTTATCATGTGTCACGAGTGTAACCGTCCTGACACTAAAATTATAAGGGAAGACCGTATCTTCATCCTGAAATGTGAGGCATGCGGTGCTAAAGCTCCTTTGAAAACCCTTTAATTCCCCTTTTTTTATTATTTTATTTTGTGCTTAACAAATTACGATATGAACGTCAAATCAGATACCATGTTCTGTATTCAGTGCGGTAAAGAGAACGTAAAACTCTATAAAGGTCGCTGCAGTTCCTGTTTTGCATCTGGAAACAAATTAATCACTATTCCTTCAGATATGACAGTTGAGTTTTGTGCTCACTGCTCATCAATTCATGTGGGTGATAGGTGGTTGGAGTCTAAACAGTCAGAAGAGGAGATAATAGCGGAAAAAATAGTTCGAGAATCTGTACCAGATGAAAATGCAGAAGATATCGTTCTGGAAATAGATCCAATTAGCCAAAAAGGGTCAATACTGGAGGTACTGGTAAAAGCCAGAGGTACAGTCTTGGAACTGCCCGTGAAAAGAGAATTTACCTTAAAGGTTAAACTTAACCGAAGTGTATGTCCAGAATGCAGTAAACATGCTTCAGGCTATTATGAAGCAGTGTTACAGTTGAGGGGAGATAAAAGACCCTTGGATTCTGTCGAAATAAAGAGTGTTGATGGAATTATAGAAAAAAACTTGAAAAAGTTATTCCGTAAAAACCGTATGGCATACCTTACCCAGAAAGTAGAAATTAAAGAAGGAATTGACTACTATTTTGGTTCCTATAAAGCTGCCCGGAAGATTTCAAATGCTTTGAAAGACCAAATGGGGGGTTTAATAGGGGAATCACCCCGACTCATGGGCAGAGACAAATCCGTGGGAAAAGATCTTTATAGAATATGGATATCTTTCAGACTCCCTTTTTTCCATAAGGGCGATTTCATCACTCATGACAAACACGTAGGCTTGGTAATTGATATAAACGGTAAAAGGATACTTATCCAGGACTTGGAAACAATGAATAAGATTTCATTATCTTGGCGTGAATACTCCAATTTGGAGTTGGTGGCCCATGGAAAAGAGGTTAAAACTACCACTGTCACCTCCAAAACTCCAACTAAAATCCAGTTACTTCACCCGGAAACATACCAACCCATTGATCTGGATTTATTACCGGAGTTTTCAGACATGAACATTGGCAACCAGGTGAATGTGGTTGAAATCCATGGAAAAATCTATATTATACCTCCCAATATACTCCGGGAATAAGGTTGGAGTTAAAAACTGGAATCGAGTTGGAATTAGAAAATAATTTATTCTTATTAAAAAGAGAATAGGTAAATTAAGTTTGAATGATAAATTTTAGATGGAATTTGTAAATTCATAATATAATTCTCCGGATAGCAGTGCAGGAGATGGTGACGACATGGACATTGATTCAACAACAAATATTATAAAAAAAGGCACCCTGGAGGTGGTAACTCCAGAAGAACTGAATAAAAAACTCGTGAAAAATCAGAAAACAGCTTACATAGGTTATGAACCCTCCGGTAAGGTGCACCTGGGCCATGCCATCACTGTGAAGAAGATGATCGACCTAGAAAAAGCAGGTTTCAAGGTAAAGATACTCCTAGCTGATCTTCATGCTTATCTCAATGGAAAAGGCAGTCTTGAGGAGATAAAAGAAATTTCTGATTATAATGCTAAATGTTTCCGTGCTTTAGGACTTTCAGAGGATGCTAAGTTCATTTTAGGTAGTAGTTTCCAAACTCAGGAAGATTACACTATGAAAGTTTATCAACTGGCACTTTTAACCACTTTAACCCGGGCCAAGAGGAGTATGGCTCAGATTACGAGGGATGCTGAGGATCATCAGGTGGCAGAGGTCATTTATCCATTGATGCAAGTGGTGGACATGTTGTTTTTAGATGTGGACTTGGCTGTGGGGGGTATGGAACAGCGGAAAATTCATATGCTGGCCCGTGACAACTTACCTAAATTAGGATTTCCCGCACCAGTATGTATTCACACTCCTCTATTGCATGGTACTGATGGATCTGATAAAATGTCCTCCAGTAAGGAAAACTTCATAGCCATTGATGACGAGCCAAATGTGATCAAAAAGAAAATAAAAAAGAGTTACTGTCCTGCTGGTGAGATTGAAGGAAACCCCATTCTAGAAATAGCTCATCACTTCATATTCAGCGAAAGGGATAGACTGGTTATTGAGAGGCCGGATAAGTTCGGAGGAAATTTGGATTTAACCCAGGAAGAACTCTTGAAAATGTATGAAAATGGAGATTTGCATCCTTTAGATTTGAAAAATAGTGTTGCGGATTGTTTGGTAGATATTTTAGAGCCAGTTCGGAATTATCTTAAAGAAAGCCATTAATTGGATAAAAAAGGTGTTAATATGGATGAAGAGATGATGTACGAGATGCGAATTCCTGCAGGAATTACTGAAAGGATTATGATTGAAGTTATAAATGAATTTGGCCTTGAACTTAAAAATACTGATGAGGGACCAGTACTTCTAGGTAAAAAGGAAGACTTGGAAAAAGCACAGGATCATATTGTAAAAGCCCTTAATCAACGCTTGAAAGAGTTAGAAAAACGTTGATATATGGAATTTCTCAGATAATCCTGTTTTTTTTAAGCGTTTATCAACCGAAATTATGATATTCTCTATTCTTATTTTTCTATGCCAATAATTGTTAAATACACATTCCTAATTTATGCGCCACAATTCTTTTAATATCATCATGTACCTTATTGAATCCATTATTAGCATTTACCACCATGAAATCATGTTGTTGGGCAAGTTGTAGGTATTTTTTGCGCACATTATCCAGGAAACTTTTCTCTTCAAAACTGTCTATTCCTTCACATCTTTTAAGAGCAGTTTCTGTATCCAAATCCAGGAGTATTACCAGGTCCGGTTTTAGGGCATGCTGATTTATTTGTGCTATCCATTCTGCTCCGTTCTGGTAAGCCAAGCTGGAGTAAAATGAACGGTCACTCAGTATAACATGATTCGTCTCTTCTTTTTTGCGGATTTCATCCATAAGAATGGTTCGGTCAGCTGCGAAAAGGAGTGCTAAAGTTTTTTGAAAGTTTTCATCCTGGGCACCAGGTTTTTTAAGCATCTTCCGAATAAGTAGGCCTACTGGAGAGCTAGTTGGTTCTCTTATCAAAGTTACAGTGAGTCCGCAATCTTTTAACCATTTTTCCAGGCTCTTAAGTTGTGTGGATTTACCTGAACCATCAATTCCTTCCATACAAATGTACATGCTCTTTTTTTCCTCAAAATACTTTATAAAACTTTGGCAAAGTTAATAAAATCCATTGTTATATTTATTTACTATATTTATTTAGTTTTCTCAAGTGTAGATTTTTTAGATAAAAATCAAAATTCTCTTATATACGGAGGAAGTACTATAAAATTCATGGATACTGGTGATATTTTGGGCTTGGTTTTAGTCTATGGTTACGTGATATTATTACTGGTTATTTCAGAAAAGGTCATCAATAAACATCCTAATTTCAGTAGAAAATTTCTGCACATTATGGTGGGGAATGTTCTTTTTATTTTACCTTTGTTCCAATCCAGATGGGTTATGGCTCTCTTAACAGCAGCCCCTTTCATCCTTTTAACTTTCCTAATAAGTCCTTATTCCCCATTGAAGATAAAGGATCGGATATCTGGCTCTGGACATGGTTTAGGACTGGTTTACTATGCTATCTCTTGGACTGTTCTGGCACTGTTTTTCTTTGACCAGCCCTGGATTATAGCTGTGGGAATAGCTGCCATGTCTTATGGGGATGGTATGGCCTCTTTGGTAGGGATGAAATACGGTAAGATTAAATATAACCTTTTTGGAGATAACAAAACATTGGAAGGTTCATTGACCATGTTTATAGTGCTTATAATATCTTTAACTGTGGTTTTAGCATATTATGCTATGCCAATCCAGCCCATGGTGATTGTTATTGTAGCACTGGTAGCTACCTTGTTGGAAGGAATAACACCTAAAGGTCTGGATAACATCACGGCCTGTTTTTCCGCAGTTGCCACCTACATCCTACTAACACTGTGACTGTACTCCATATTAACACTACTAATTAATCGCAGGCTAAACTCATTGAAAAATATAAAAAAATGGAGATTATATGCGTTTTATCGTTATTGACGGCTTGGATGGATCAGGGAAGAGCACGCAGGCTAAACTCATTGAAAAAAGGTATTTATCACAAGGTGAAAGTGTGATTCTACGGGAACATCCTTCCACTGATAATGATTATGGTTTGAAGGCTAAAAAAGCATTATTGGGCCGGGGCACCATTAATCGAATTAAAGCCTCAGTGTATTATGCTATGGATGTTATTCGTTCTGTTGGCAAATACAATGGCCAAGCAGACAACCTAATTATGGTTCGTTACTTGATTGGAATTGCGTATCTACCACTTCCCCTGGCAAAATTTCTATACTGGTTTTTTACCATCTTCCTCCCTACTTCAGATTACATGTTTTTTTTAGATTTAAAAGCAGAAGAATCACTTAGGCGTATGTCTCCACGGAATGAAGAGGAGATGTTCGAGAACAAGGATGATCTTATTAAAGTTAGAAAACGAGCCATGAAACTGGCCCAAGGATGGCACGTGATTAATACCATTAGCACCATTGAGGAGGTGAATGATAAAATCAATACTATTCTTGATGAAGTGGACAAAAATCATTCCAGTGAATAATTAGAATTTAATTCGTGATGTTATTGGGAATAATTTTTTTTATATAAAAAATAAATTTAGTAAAGTGGATTTATAGGAATTAGAAACAACACACGAATTTTTGATTTAAAAAATTAATTTCAATGGACTATTCATCCTAAAAAAGCGTATTATGGATTGGGTTTAGTTATAACCTTAAAAAGTTGGATGGAAAAAAAGTAGTAGAGTTTAATCCACTGCTATTTGTTCTACTTGTTCTTTGGAGAGATTTAATATCATGTAATCACCAATTTCGGCAATGTCCTCCTTGGTAATCATGATATGTTTACGGCTGAAAGTTCCTCCCATAGAGATGATCAAATTTTTTATCAAACCTACTGCTGGATCAATGATCAGGTCTTGAATTTTTCCGATTTCCACACCTTCTTGAGCCAGGACTATTTTACCTTCAATATTTTTGAAACGTAAATCCTTGGCCACTGCATCATCAATTTTATCCACCTTTACCTTATTTTCCAAATCACTTTCATCCAATTTTAATTGAACAAAATCTCCAATCGCAGTTAAATCTTCGTTATGAACTGAAAAATATTTTTTGTTTAAGGTGGGGCCTGTTGAGATAAATATCTGTTCAACCACAGATTTTTTCAGGAAAACAACCAGATCTTCTACTTTTCCCACTTCTTGTGCTTTGATATCAATAACTTTCATCCCAATAAAATCACTGACTTTCATTTGAAAACCTCGTTTTTCTATGGACTTGTAATATTCTTTTAATCATAATGATATAATAAATTATGTATATTATTTGTAAGAGAATATTTTTTTACTCGTTTTAAATTGAATAGATAAATAAAAATGGTTTAAAACATGTTAAACTATTATAAGAAAGACTTTCTATTAAATTCTGATTATCATTTACCCAGACGATCCATTAAAATAAAAATAGGTACATAACTCTTATTGGAGTTGCAAAATAATTTATCATTCATGTTTCATAAAGCAGACATCATGGGGGGGTATGGAAATGATGGATAAAGAAGAACTGGTAGATCAGATAGAAGAAACTGAGATGGAAAGAGCACCTGGTAAAAGGGATGGTTGGGAAAAACACATCTACCTTGAAGATGGTAATACCCTGATCGTTGGTTATGAGGAAGAAGAATCATTCAGTGAACACAACCCTGGAGAAGAGGTTGTTACTAATTATTATTGGTACTGGGAGCTTAGAGATGAGAAAAACTGGGACGTTATTTATGACAATCATGATAAAGAGTTCAGTTTCTGTGAATCAACTGTGGGCGAATTCACGGACCAGGACCGTGTTGAAGACATAGTGGGCGATATTGAAGAAGAAGATGTTTGCACTTGGAGTGAACAGGACTGGATCGAAGATATCTCCGAGAAAATAGCTGAAGAAGTCCTGGAATGGTTAAAAAACATTTTAAAATAATAATAAAATGGGAAGTATTATTGGTTTGCTATTTTTTCCTTTTCATCTCACGTTTTTTCATTATTATAAAGTAAACCACAACCAGTATAATAATCACCGTAATTATATTGCCAATATTTGCAATTTTATCCTCTAAAATCATGTACACATTTCCGGAGAACCAAGCTAATAATCCCCAACCTAATATTTGAACAGCTGAGCCTAAAAAGGTGATAATCATATATTTTTTCAAATCATAATGGATTAAACCACAGAAAAGATTGACTGCTATGCTGGGAATAACTGGGAAACAACGAGCCAAGAATATGAATAATTCATCGTAACGGCTTTCATCCACTTTTTTCCCAACAGCTTCCACATCTTCAACCGTAACCCCCAAATATTTACTTGTCCGTTCAATGAAGGGCATTCCAAGTTTATAAGCCAGGGCATAATAAACAAGTGAGCCTAATGTGATTCCCAGGGAGGCGGGGATTGTAATTTTAATGAACAATGTGCCTAAAGCAGCCAATGAAAAACTGGTTCCTTTAAGAATAACAAAGGTAGAACTAACAACTATGAGACTTGCTGGGATGGGAACAATTATCTGTTCCAGTATGCAGCCTAAAAAAACTGTTAAAGATGTATGACTAATCATCAAAGATTCTATGGTTTTAATAATTGTTGTGAACATGATATCATCTTTTGTTTAGTTTAAGCCCCTGTTTACTTTTGAGATCGCCATCTTTGTATAGTATAAGTATGCCTGCAAACATCAACACACCAAACAATAACTGAGTTATTTTTAAAGGCTCTCCTAATATTATAAATGCAAAAAATGCCCCGAAAAGAGAGCTGGTAGAAAATATTGATCCGGTTCGAGTGGATCCTATTTCCCTGATTGCGAGGTATACAAGAACTACAGAAAAGCTCATGCAGACCCAACCAATAAAAAATAAAGCTGGTAACATATCCAGTGGCAAATTAAAGCTTAAACCCAGATAGGAAGATATTGTAAACAGAATCACACCCCCAATGCCACATTTTAAACCAGTTAAAAGGAATATATCTCGTTTATCACTCAAAAATTTGGTCAGTGTGGTATCCATGCTCCAAAAAAAACAGGCCACAATTATTAGAAGACTTCCAACTAAGTTTTCATCAAAAGAGAGATTTTGAAGATTGTTGGTGCTCAAAAAAATGGCACCTAAAAGTAAAAAAGCAAACCCAACTATATCCTTCAGTTGAACATTTTCTTTCAGGAAGAGTATGCCTAGGATAATGATGAAGAGGATTTCAAAATTTGTTAAAAAAGCAGCATTTACTGCAGTTATCTGGTTTAAGCCATTCAAATATAATGCTGGACCAATGAAAGCTCCGAAGAGGGCTGTTAAAAATAATGTGAAGTAATTTCTTCGGGAAATTTTTATTTTGACCTTGCTTTCTCTGTGAATAATCTTAAGTATGTGGTTGTGTGAAGGGGAAATCCTAATAACGAACAATAAAACACTGGCCAACATGTAAACCATGGATGCCAATGCCAAGGGGTGTAAATAGTTCAGTAGTAGTTTATCCAGTGTTATCCAAACCCCAAATAACATGGCCACGATTATTGCACTTACATATCCCCAAACACTACTCATATTATGCCCTGCTTTTTCTCATATTACAGATAAGTTAGTTAAAATTACTTAAATTAGTTATGGTAAAAAGAGTGGTTGCATAAATTGGGATGCAATCAGTTTAAATCCCAAAAGATAGATTTCAGTTTAGCTGCAGTAATTTGTTGAGTTTAGCGTGACGTGCTAGGTGAACTGAGTGCTGATGATGATGAGAATTTAAGAGTATGGAATGAGTTTTTCAAAACTCTCCAACTAGAAGATTGGAGTTATATCTTCATTTTTCATCTAATCCCCATTTTTTTCTGAACTTTAATTTCAATTCTGAGCTCATCCAATGGCTGCCATCACAATATGGTTTATTTTCGGATTTTCCACAACGACAGAGTGTAACCCTGTTTCGGGTTTCGTATTTTAGACCATCTGATGATTCAATCGTTATGCCACCCCTAACCCAGATTGGACCCGGACATTTCTTCTGTTGGTCGTGTATCAGGACTATTGAGGGTTTAAATTCTTTTTCAAATGGTTTTCCAGTTTTTTTATCCCACAGTACCAGTCTTCCAGAGGGGCAAATCATGGCTTGTTGAATTGCTGTTTTTCTAGCTTCTGGAACATTAGATTGGGCAATTAGTTTCCGGATTCCACCGGATCGGAGGCAGAATCTTGAGTGATCACAAAATTCGTGAGCATCGGTTAATCTCAATTCAGGACCTTCGTATATTTCAGATCTTTCAATGTAAGGTATTTTACTGGCAGTTTCAGTGCCATCGAAGTTAACGTTGTCATGTTCACCATCACAGTATGGTTTATTCTTTGATGCGCCGCATCTGCAAAGAGTATAAGTATCTTTTAGAGGTAATTCTTTTTCATCAGTCAAGTCTTTAGTGTGCCCAGCTTCATCAGTGATAATTGTCTGCTCATATAAGGGAACACTGCCTGAAACAATGTAAGGCCCGTCTTTTACTATTTTAATCTTCATTTTATTCTCGGAAAGATCATCATCAGTCATTAAAATTTCCCCACTGAATTCGATTCGTACAGATTAACTTTTAGTAAATTAATTAATAATACTAATTTAATGATTACTGTGTGTAAACTGAACAATATACTAATATTAGAAATTAGATGAGTATATAATTTAGTGAAATAATGTATTAAAAAATAGTTGAGGAGGTTTTAGGGCTGTTTATAACAATATACGAATTAATTCCAGTTTTACTGATTCTTATCATGATAATTGCGTTTTCTATCCTCTGGCCCCTTGCCATTGGTGCAGCGTACTCTCCTTCATCACGGAAAGTGGTTCGAAAAATGTTGAATATGGCAGAAGTCACCCCTGAAGATCGAGTCTATGATTTGGGATCAGGTGATGGTAGAATTGTTACAGAAGCAGTCCAAAGATATAATGCATTGGGAGTAGGAGTGGAGGCTGATCCTTTACGGGTGTTATGGTCCAAGGCAAATCTCCTTAAACTAGGATTACAGGGGCAGGTGAAAATTATTTGGGGAAACTTATTTCACCAGAATCTCAGCCAAGCCACAGTGGTGATCCTCTTTTTATGGGGGAGAACCAATGAAAAATTAAAGAAAAAACTCCAAGAAGAACTTAAACCCGGGACCAGGGTTGTGTCTTACATTTGGAAATTCAAAGGATGGACTCCAAGTAAAGTGGATGAAAAGGAACGGATATATCTTTACATCATTGGTGAAAGTGATAAACCACTGAACAACAACACCAAAAAATATTCATAGAATGATACTTCAATGATTTTAGCCTCAAGTAATTAATTGGAACTTTTTTTTTATCAGCTAATATTTTGTGGATTAAACAGGGAATAATGTAGCTAAAAATGGGGAACCAACAGCAAATGCTAAAAATATGATCCCCATCCCTATTTTGATTCTTTTAGAAATTTTCCGAGTGTTTTCCAGGGATTGATCTTTTAATATGGATATTGCTCCTGATAAAAATATAATGATGGCAATTAGGAGGATTATTAAATAGTATATGTTGAATATTCCTAAAAAATAGAGTATTGGACTAGTTAAACTGGCAATGATCATGAAAAACCCGGCAATAATGGAAGAATTCCTTTTACCATATAAGATTGGTAAAGTTGTGGCTCCTTCCTTTTCATCACCCACCATGTCCTCCATATCCTTCACAATTTCCCGGGCCATGGTCATTAAAAAGGCATAAAATCCTAAATAAACAGAGACCATTATCTGGTCAACTGCAATTCCACCAAACACGAAGCACAGCCCTGTTAAAAATGATATGGTTATGTTTCCAATCAGGCATTTTGTTTTCAGATCACGAGCATAGAATATCATTAAAATAGAGCTTAAAAAGGCAATAGTTCCTAGAAAAATATTTATTAGAAAGGCTATTAGTACTCCCACTGCAGATAGAGTAATTGAATAGATCAATGCTTTTTGGAGGGGGATTCTGCCCGATGGAATGGGACGTTCTGGTTTGTTAACTGCGTCAATTTTGTGATCGAAGTAGTCGTTTATACTGTTCCCAGCTCCGGTAACAATGAACACTGCCACTGCCGCCATTGCAACCTCCAATGTGAATTTGCCACTTATTATTGCCATTAATAGAATGGCAATAACCGCCATTATGGCATTCCCTGGCCTCAATATTTCTATATAAGGATTCATTATTTTGCACCCAGATCATTGGAAGATAAAAATATTTTGGTTTATAGTTTAAAACTAATATTCTAGCCAGTGTAATCGTTTTATTTATTTAATTTCATCATGGTTTAAATTGTCAGGTTTTTTGGCTATTTTCTCCAATTTTTCCCTGCATTTGGCTAAGTTTCTTCTGATTAATAAGATTTTCAAGTAAAAATAAATGGCCAACACCAGTAGTACTAAAACCAGGATTAATAAAAATCCAGTTACAATTCCGGTTGCCATTGCCTGCCAGAGAATGGTAAACCCGTAAATAAGGTAAAAGAATGCTCCGATAGCTCCGATGATCACCGCCAGTACAATGACTATTTTCAAAGTTTTTTTAAGCTGTTCAGTTTCCATATTCTCACTTTGACATATTTATAACAGAGTTTTATTATATAATTTTGCCTATAAAACATATTATAGAATCCATATGATCCATCCTTTGAATATCTCAGTGGTCTGTGAGTAAAAATGTCTAATAGTACTATACCAGAAATTTTAGCACCTGCAGGTTCAATTGATACTTTAAAAGCAAGTGTTAATGCAGGGACAGATGCTGTTTACCTTTCAGGTAAAAGATTTGGTGCCAGGCAATTTGCCCCCAATTTCAACTTGAAAGAAATGGAAGAAGCTATCAAATACGCTCATCTGCGCGGTGTGAAAGTCTATATAACTGTAAACACCCTTATCAATGAAGATGAATTATCCAAAGTAGGTGATCATCTGGTTAAGCTTTACAGTATGGGGGCAGACGCAGTGATTGTGCAGGACTTAGGGGTGGCCAGACTAGCCAAAAAACTCGTACCAGACCTGGATTTGCATTGTTCTACTCAGATGACTATTCATAACCCCCAAGGTGTTAGTTGGGCTGCTAGTAATGGGTTTAATAGGGTGATACTTGCCAGGGAGATGAGTTTGGAAGATATTGAACTTTCGGCCAAGGCAAAAAAAAATCAGAAAGTAGAATTGGAAGTATTTGCCCATGGGGCAATTTGTTACTCTTATTCTGGGCAATGTCTTCTTTCATCTTTTATTGGAGGTAGAAGTGGTAATCGGGGGATGTGTGCCCAGCCCTGTCGGAAAAATTATCAGTTAGTAATGGCCAGAACAGACAGATACGGTAAATATGAGGAGTTTGAGGAAATCCCCCTGAATGACTATTATCTTCTTTCAACCAAAGATCTGGCAATTTATTCCCGCCTAGAAAAGATAGTAAGATCATCTGTGGATTCTATTAAAATAGAAGGCAGAATGAAAACTCCAGAATATGTGGCTAATGTGCTTAAAGTATATAGGAAGGCTCTGAACTCATTGGCCAAGGGAAAATGGAACCCCAGTAACCTCGAAATTTCACAGCTTAAAATGTGTTTTAACAGAGGCTTAACTGATGGTTGGATTTTTGATAAAACTTCATCAGTCATGGGGAGAGACCATCCTGGAAATCGGGGTTTGTACTTGGGACAAGTCACAAACTATCCTAAAAAACAAGGTTATACCACTATAAAGAGGGAAAACAATGTTGAACCTGAAAAAGGCGATGGGATAGTATTTAAAGACCCTGAAAAAACAGGGCTATCTGCCAATATTTGGGGAACCATACTTGCGCACAATCCTAGCACTGAAAAAAATCATTTATTTTTAAAACTAGAGAAAGGTGTTAAAACTGGTAGTGAAGTTTTCATAACCCGTAGAAAGTCAATGGTAGATGAAGCAAAAAAGATGGTTAAAAATTTTAATTTACCCCATAAAATTCCCCTGGAAATTGAAATTAAATGGGATGAAACATTCACTCCTCTGGTTGAAGTAAATGCATCACCACCCCAGCTAGAGAATATTAAAGTTAAGTATAAAGCCGATTTTTCAATGGAAAAGGCCATTAGAAAACCATTATCAAATGAAACAATTATTAAACATCTCCAAAAAACAGGGGGAACCCCATTTCTCATTCAAAATATACTGCTAGATTATCCTGGAAATTTATTCACTCCACTTAGTAATTTGAATCACTTGCGCAGAGAAATTCTGGGAGAAGTTCAACAAAAAATCCTGGAAACATATCTACCATCTTCTAAAGAAGTTGAATTAGCCAAAACCCGCCTTTACAGTTGGAAAAATGACCAAAAAGTAGTAGGAAAAATCAATTCTAACGACAAACCAGGCAATATTAATTTAGCCGTTTATGTGGATTCTACTTCCTCATTAAAGGCTGCTCTTGAATCTGGATGTGAAAAGATTTACTTCCAACCAAAAATTGAATATGTAATTCGTGATGAATCTAATGATAATTTTTATTGTATAAAACACTTTCATGATTATGAAACATATTTTAAAAAGATACATTCCTATTTAAAAAAAGTGGGAGTACTCTGTAATGAATCAGGTTCTGAATTAATCTGGAAGTGGCCAGATATTACCAGTCAAAATTTTATCACAGGTGCAACTGATCTTTTTAACACATTACCCGAAAATACCATTGATGGAGTTATGGTTGGCAACTTAGGCGCGCTATGGAGCTTGAAAGAAGATTTTAGTTCAGTCAAAATACATGGATCTGAAGGTTTAAACATCTGGAATCACATGGCAATTGGTGAAATCTCAGAATATATCCATAGTGTCACCTTATCCCCGGAATTATCCCAGAAACAGTTACAAAAAGTGGTCGATCATTGCAAAAATATCTATCCAAAACATGATTTTGAGTTTTTGATCCAGGGAAATTTAGAAGCCATGGTGAGCAAAGACTGCTTTTACAATTTGTTGCCAGGCAAAGAGTTTGTTAAAAAACTCAACCCTTACTGTCATTTAGGAATAAAAGATTCCAGAAACAGAATATTTCCAGTAGAAATTGACCAAGAGTGCAGGACTCATATATTAAATTCCGTGGAATTGTGTCTTATTGATTATCTTCCTAAACTTTCGAATATGGGATTGGACAATCTGATTATTGATGCCAGGAATAAACCGGTTGGCTACATTCAGAATATTTTACCAATTTACCAGAAGGCACGGGAATTAACTGTTGCTGGTGTGCCAAATTTGGGTGATCAATTAGTTTTACTTAAAAAAAGAGTTAAAAAAATTTCAAACGGCGGAATAACAACTGGAAACTTTATAAGAGGTGTGAGAAGCGATTAATCAATACTTAGATGATTTTAGTTTTTATAACTGTTTTCCATGGAGTGTAGGTTTCATATAGGTAAATTTAGCCACTCAAAAAACTCCCATCATCTTTAATGCTATGTAAATTAAGATTATAACAAAAAAGTGTCTTAACTTTTTTTCTGGTAATCTGTGAGCAGTTTGAACACCAACACGAGACATGGGAATGCTGGTAACAGTCAGAGCAACTAGCTGCACAATGTTAATGTATCCGATAGAGTAGGATGGTAACCCTTCTGCAAATATGCCAGTGAATAGATAAGTTACAATTCCCCCCACTGATGCAAAAGCAATGAACGCCATTGATGTGCCGATGGCCTTGCGTATTGGAAATTTAAGGAGTATATTAAGAATTGGCACCATTACCACACCCCCACCAATGCCCAGGAGTCCAGAGAGGTAACCTCCCACACAACCCCAGATGGAGTATGCGGACCTTGAATTAAATCGTTTTTCTCCAGATTCAGAATATTTGGATCCGAACATCCAAAAAGCACTGAATAATGCCACGATGCCAAATATGAAACTTAATATTCTAACTGAGGCATGACTAGCAGTTAAAGCACCTAAAATACCGCCAAACAATCCAGATACTCCTAGAATTATTGCCGGTTTAATTTGTACGGCACCACGTTTCCAATGCCCCAACGTACCATTTAAAGCAGTTGGGAAGATCACTGCCAAGCTGGTGGCAAAAGCCACTCTTAAAGCAGTGTCTGGATCAATACCCATTGAAGTGAGGAGAAAAAACTGGACAGGAACCATTATAAAACCACCCCCCACCCCCAGAAGACCAGAAGTAAATCCTACAAATGCACCAGTAACTAAAAGAATTGTTAAATATGCCAATAACTCCATAGAATCATTCCCTGATTAAAAACTGGTTCCTAATTATGAGATATATTGTTTTCGGTTACATGACAACTTAATCTTAGTTATTATTTTTTTTTATTCTAAAAAAATAGTTATAAATATAGATTTATTTTGAAGATATCAGACTTGGAAAAAGTTTTTCTAAATAAAATCTTTATATTCTAAGGAGGCATAGTAAATCAGTGCTAAAATACATAATATTTACAATAAATTATTTTCAGTCCAATATGCTGAATCTGATGAAAAGTACGGTGATAAATTGGATTTGAATGATATTAAAGGTATAGGGGATAAGTTAGCCTCAAAAATCATCAACCATTTCGGAACTCAAGAAAAATTCTTTCAGGCGGCACGCAATTACGAAGTCTACCAACTAGCAAATATGGAAGGAATTAGCCAACGTCGTGCTGTGGAAATCATTAATACAGTTCTTGGAAAGCCTACTGAAGAATTTTTGAAAACAGAACGGGCCATCCAAATCTATGAGGAAATTATTCATTGCATTGTAACCTACGCCAATACAGAATATGCTAAAAACCGTATTTTACTCCTTAGTCCAGGTAAAGATGTGGAAAAGATTCAGGAAAACATGAGTTTAGTTATGGAAGCCAAAAAAATGGTGAACCATCTTCCCATCGATACTTTAAGAGGATTATTAAAAAATATTGACTATGCTGTGAATCCCAAACCAAAATATGATACTTCAAAGGCTATTTTAGTTGAATCCGATGAAGATTACTCCAATTTAATGGATCGTGGTCTTAACAAGCAAGCACAGATCTTAAGTATCCAGGAAGTTGGAAGTCTTGATGAGTTCGAACTGGTGGTTTACGTATATCGAAATGGTATTCTGGAAATGGGTGAAACATCCAACATGGTTATGGTAGGTGCAGATGCTGAAGATCTGCAAATTGTCCCGGAAACTGTTTTATCCTATTATTATGACAACAAGGTTCTTCTGGAAAATATATTGAAAATTAGAACAATACTCGGATGCGGATCTATTTTAGGGGAAGTTTTGAATATACTTGACTCTCTTGAATCCTCCCGAATAAATGAAAAAGATTTTGACAGTGCAGTGAATCAGGCCAAAGATATTGCTGATGAGAAGCTGAAAGAAGCTATTAAAAATGTGGATCTGTCAGGTGAAGAAGTTCTTGACCTTTTAAATAAGGATATGCCACCTAAGATTCAGGTTATTTTCGATGATATTTTAAAAGAAGCCATGGGTTATATTAAAAAAAATACCGGAGTCGTTTTTGATCCTTTCATCCAGAAATATCCACTGGAGATAGACTTTCAAGAATTGGAAAGGGTGAAAAAGCAGGAAACCGGGAAAAATCAGGTTAAATTCTTTGAAAAAGAAGTTAATGCTGCTGTTGAGCTTGGACAACTTAGAAGTGAGGTTGAATCTGAAATTCGGGAAATACTTGAATTTGATTATCAGTTCACGTTGGGCTGTTTTGCACATTATTATGATTTGCATGCGCCAATTATAGGTGATGGTTTTAATTTTAAAGAGGGTTTACATCTGAATTTAGCCCTTAAAGATTCTTCTAAGGTTCAGAGGATTAATTACTCCCTGAAATCTCCGAAAAATGTGGTTTTGCTCACTGGGGCCAATAGTGGAGGTAAAACCACTCTTTTGGAAACTCTGGCTCAGATCAGCATTATGAGTCAAATGGGGATGCCGGTCTGTGCCAAAGAGGCCAGTGTGAAACTAGTTGATGAGCTTTACTTTTTCAGCAAAAAGCGTTCTCTTGATGCTGGGGCGTTTGAATCATTCTTAAGTACATTTATGCCAATAGTTGTCAGAGATGAGGGAAAATTAATACTTCTTGATGAATTGGAGGCAATTACAGAACTTGAAGCTGCTGTTAAAATCATTTCCAGTTTCATAAATTTCATACAAGATTCTAAATCCTTTGCAATTATCGTGACCCATATGGCCCGGGAAATTCTTAAAAATACTGAGGTAAGGGTGGATGGTATCGAAGCTAAGGGATTGGATGATGAATATAACTTGATTGTGGACCGAACTCCCCGGATGAATTACTTTGCCCGCAGTACGCCGGAGTTGATTTTAAGGATGGTTTATGAGAGATCTGAGGGTAAGTTGAAGGATGTTTATGGAAAAATGTTGGAAAGGTTTTAGGTTGGATAAATTTTTAACCCACCATAATCTCTTTTATTCCCTAAAAAAGACTTTTACATCATTATAAACTCATTAATTAAGGTTTTCATTGGTTTGGTGGGAGTTTTTTTTTAGAGTTATATAGCTGGAAATTAATTGCCAGTAATTAAATCAGGAAAAGAACAATTATTATAATGAGGGATATTAAGTTTAGTGCCTGAATAATTCCATCAACCCCTCTTATCATCAATCCCAGATTGTGGGTGTGGTTATTGTATGTTGGGTGATATAAATTCAATAATGGATTTTGGCAAACAAGCCCAATACTTACGCGAAACAGACCAATCAGCTTACTGTCTCCTTAAAAGAATTTTCAAATTCGATTCACAAATCGGATACCAAGTTATTCCTGATTCTTTCCAAAAGAAAGTATTAGATTACTTCGGAAGGCGTGATGCCTCGGGGAATATCATTGAACCTCTTGAAGAAGTAGTTGAAAGAATTGAAAAACAGAAAATAATTAAAATAACCAATAGATGGACTGGTGAAAGCACTCTTTTTAATTCTTTGAGGGCTGATCGGCCCGGGATTAAGGGAGCTGATCTTGAGAAAGAAAAAAAATATGTTCTCCAATTAATTCAAAAATCAGAAGAAGGATGTGATTTCTGCCAAGCAGAAAAATACACCCCTGAAGATGTTTTTGGACGAATAAAAGGTAAATATTCAATTACAGCTGCCAACATAGCAAAATATGATGTTTGGAGCAGTTTAGTTATATTTAAAGATCATAACCCCCTCAATTTCTCTTTGGATGAATTTGATGATTACCTTAAAACCAGTTTCACATGGTTTGAAGCTGTATACAATCACCACCCCCAATTTATATTCCCGTTTTTTATCTGGAACTGCATGCCTCGTGCTGGAGCCTCCCAAATACATGGACACTGCCAGATGCTCATGAGTAAAGAGCCATATGGTGGTGTGGAAACTCTCATGAAAGCAGGCCATGATTATAAAAAAAAGGTTGGTGCTGATTATTTTAATGATCTTTACCAAGTCCACCATTCATTGGGACTTTCTCATGAAAATGAAGATACTCATTTTTTTGCCAATATCACACCTTTGAAAGAAAAAGAAGTTGTTATCATCTCTAAAAATCCATTTAAAGATTTCCAATCAAAAAAAACTATTTTTAAAATTTTAAGGTGCTTCATTGATGTTATGGGAGTTTTTAGTTTCAATTTATCAATATCTTGCCCTTCTTTGAATAAAAAAGAAAAATTTCCCTATATAATTCGTATTGTGGACCGTGGAAGTCTCCTGAAATCCACGGCAGATATGGGTGGTATGGAACTTTATGGGAGTTCAGTAGTGGCAGACGACCCTTATAAAATAATTAACATCCTAAAAGATGTTTTTTAGCAGAATATGATATAATGTTCATATTTACAGAGATATATGGGTCATTTCAGTTTTCAGGTGATTTTGGAGGTGAATTCTTTGTCAAAATATCTTTTCGATAACCTCAAAGACCTTAAAACATTTAAAAATGATTTTAAAACAGTTATTGTGACGGATATTGATGGAACCATTAGTGAAATAGCCCCTACTCCAGAAAAAGCATTGGTCACAACAGTCATGCGAAATATGTTGGTTAAATTAAAGGAAAAATTCTCGATGGTGGTGGTGATTAGTGGCAGATCTGCCTTAAACGCCAGAGAAATGGTGGGAGTGGACGGACTTCTGTACGTAGGAAACCATGGAATGGAATTTCTAAAAGATGGTGAACTTTCCAGGCATCCCGATGTAAAAAAATATATCCCAGTAATTAAGAAAACTGGTCAAAAACTTAAAACTGGAGATATTTCCAGTATGAACGGTCTGATATTTGAGGATAAAGGAATTTGTTACAGCATTCACTACCGTCTCTCCAACCCATCAGAAAATCCTAGGGAAAGAATATTAAAAACTCTCCATGGTTATCCTGAATGTAAAAAATTAAATATTTCAGAAGGACGTCAGTTGGTGGAGCTTAAACCCCCAGTCAGTTGTGATAAAGGCACTATACTCCAAAATATAATTGAAAAATATGGTTTAGAAAAGATTATTTACTTAGGAGATGATATCACAGACTTAGATGCATTTGATAAACTCAAACGAATGCAAAATGAAGGAAAAATTAGAGGAGTAAGTATTTTGGTTCTATCCAGTGAAATACCATCCTACATTAAAGAAAAATCTACTTTTTTTGTTAATGGCGTAGATGAAGTGCTGAAATTCTTTCAATGGCTATTTAACTAAATTAGCTGTTTTAATGCCTTAAAACATCAAACAAACAGTGTTAAACACTTTTTCACCACACCATATATGTATCATGAAAAACATAATAAAGGTGTAGAAGGAGCAATGCAAGGATTGCTCGTGATATAGCATGATAAAAGCAGTTTTGATGGCAGGAGGCAAGGGCAGTAGGATTCGTCCCCTCACATTATCTAGACCAAAACCACTGATCCCTGTGGCTAACCGACCTATGATCGAATACATCGTTGGAAAAGTTAAAAAATCCGGTTATGATGAATTAGTAGTCACTCTAAGCTACCTGAAAAGCCAGATAAAAAAGTTGCTTAAAAAAAAATATCCCTACTTAAATATTAAATATTCTGTGGAAAAAAAGCCATTGGGAACTGCCGGAGGAGTAAAAAAGGCATCTAAACATATTAATGATACTTTTTTTGTTTTAAGTGGAGATGTATTGGTAGATGTGGATTTAAACGAAATTTTAGATTTCCATAAGAAAAATAACGCCCTAGCCACCATGGTACTGACCCAAGTTGAAGATCCCAGTCAGTATGGAATTGCAGTATTGGATGATGAGAATCAGATTGTTAAATTTTTAGAAAAACCATCACCACATGAAGTTTTCAGTAAAATCGCCAACACTGGTATTTACGTCTTGGAACCTGAAATATTAGATTACATAACCAATAAAGGAGAAATTGACTTTTCTAAAGATGTTTTCCCCCAATTACTGGAAGAAAAGGCAGGAATGTATGGATTTGTGCATGATGGTTATTGGAATGATCTTGGAAGGCCTAAAACATATCTTCAAGCAAATTATGATGTTCTTAACCGGAAAATCAAGCCAGAACCTTATGGTAAAAAGTTGGTCGAAGGAGTGGGGAGACTTGGAGATATGTGGGTTGGCGATGGTGTTGATATCAAAAATAAGATCAGACTTATCGGACCAGTGGTCATAGGATCTGGTTGTGTTATAGAAAAAAACTGCGTGATAGGTCAAAACACGATTATTGGGGATAACGTGCATTTAGAAAAAAATATTACCGTTAAAGGCTCTGTAGTTTTCCCAGATAGCAAAGTCAAAGAGGGTTCATACTTGAAGGATTGCATTGTGGATTCAAGTTGTACAATTGAAAAGGGAAGTTTTATTGAAAGTGGTGCAATTTTAGGAAGTAATGTGCGGTTAGGATCATTTAGCAGGGTTAAATCAAGAAGATCCATATACAACAGTACTGTAATTTTACCAGAATCAATAGTTGACTCTGATTATCCCATAGTTGTGTGATCTGACAAAATCTTTTATACGGAATCGCGAAAGGGATTATATATATTATGTTAAAATGAATAAATACGTCCAAAATATATTAAAATGACTAAATACGTTCAAAATATATTAAAATGACTAAATACGTTCAAAATATTAGGGGTTTGGTGAATACAGAGATTTCAAATGAATTTGCTTCACGTTTAGGCATCATTGTTGGTAATTTTGTTGGTCCTAAGAAGAATGTGGTGGTAGGTAGGGATATCAATGTTCCTTCCCAAATGATCAAAAGATCAATTACTACCGGGCTGATGGCAGCTGGTGCAGATGTAATTGAATTTGGAACTGCCCCCATACCAGTAATACATTATAACAAGGACTATTATAATGCGTCAGCCATCATCACCATTAGCAAATCTCATCTAAGACCTGAAGATGTTGATATTAAAATATTCAGTGACCATGAGATTCCCCTCCAATCACATCCCAAATGCGTGACTTGGGATGAGATAGGAAATTTGCAATATGTTTATGAATACCGAGATTTTTACGAGAAAGCCATTCTCAAACAAGTTGACATAAATAACATAAAGAATAGGGGATTTTTTTTGGTTTTAGACTATAAAGAGGAAGTTACTAAACCATTTATTCCGAGGATTATGGATAAGTTAGGTTGCGAAACTGTTTTTATAGGTAGTGTTTCTGGCCAATCAGGAGGGGATTTTCCAGAACCCAATCCTAAAAGAATATCATTAGTTTCCGAACTAACCACATCAATAGGTGCGGATATGGGTATTATATTAGACAACGATGCTGACCGTGTAGTTTTTGTTGATCACCATGGAAACGTGATCAGGGAACAGACTGTGCTGGGTATTTTTGCCAAATATATTCTCAAGGATAATCCGGGAGGTAATATCATATCCTCAATAGTTGCATCCCAATCACTGGAGGAAATAGTGTCTGAAAATGATGGTCAACTTATTAAAACTTCAGTTGATAACGTTTTATATGAAATTGAAGCTAATGATGCAGTTTTTGGAGGGGATGAGCCAGGTATGTATGTTTTCCCAGAATTTCAGACTTGTTTCGATGCGATTTATGCAGTTGTGAAAATGTTAGAAATAATGGCCACTGAAAACAACACTCTATCTGCTCTTGCTGGAAAAATAAAGGAGTACAACAGAACTGGTTTCACCATTCAATGTGAACATGAAAAAAAAGATGAAATTATTGAAACCTTCATGACTAAATTTGAATATAAAACTAATATTAACACTGTAGATGGAATCAGAGTTGATTTAAAAGATTCTTTCGTACTGATTAGGCCTTCACGGTTCGAACCACTGGTGAGAATATATATTGAATCCAAATCAGCCGAAAAATTACAAGAATTAACTGAAACTGTCAAAAAAATCATTGAAAATGTTTAATTATGGGATGTTAATGATTTCATCAATTTAAGGTGTAAAAAAAATGAATTTCCCAAACCAAGAAAAAATTTTAGATTTTTTGAAGGATAAAAATTTAATAGTTGTTTCCAATCGAGGTCCAGTGGAATTTTATAAATACAACAGCAAGATAAAAATGAAAAGAGGAGCAGGAGGTCTTGTTTCAACATTATTACCCTTAATGGAAGCCTTAAATGGCGTTTGGATTGCCAGTGCAATGACTCCAGGAGATGTGGAAGTCGCCAAGCGATATCCAGATAATAGAGTGCCCATTACTGAGGATAATCCTCTTTTTTGGGTGCCATTTGTGGTGGTAGAACCAGAACAATATGAATGTTACTACAGCACAATAAGTAATCCTTTACTCTGGTTTGTTCAACACTACATGTGGAACAGTCCTTACACCCCGGATATTGATGATCGGATACATCAAGCTTGGGATGAGGGTTACAAATACATGAATCAAAAATTTGCTCAAAAAGTTTATGCAGAAAGTAAAATTAACAATAAAGAACCACTGATAATGTTACAAGACTACCACCTTTACTTATGTCCCTCCTACATCCGAAAAAAAATGAAAAATACTTTTTTAAGCCAATTTATCCATATACCGTGGCCTCAATCAGATTACTTTAACATAATTCCAGAATATATGAGAAAGGCCATAATTGAAGGGCTACTATCCAACAACCTTCTTGGATTCCACATACCCCGATATGTTAATAATTTCCTTCACACCTGTGAAGAATACGTTGATGAAGTAGATTATGATAATGGAATTATCTGGCACAATGGACAATCCACTCATGTAAAAAGTTATCCGATTTCAGTAGATTATGAAGGAATTAAAAAACTGGCAAGTTCCAAGGAAGTTTCAAAAAAGGAAAAAATTATTAAAGAAATCAAGGGTGATTGCTTTCTTTTCTATCGGACAGACCGTGCAGATTTAAGTAAAAACATCATCCGAGGATTTCAAGCTTACGAACTCTTTTTGCACAAATATCCAGAGTATCACGGTAAAGTGAAATTTTTAACCACTGGAAAACCCACCAGGCAACAGATCAGAGAATATTATAATTATTATTACGATATTGTGGACATAATTGAAGAAATAAATGTTAAATATGGTACTGATGATTGGAAACCAATAGAATTAATATTCAAAGCCGATTACCAATTGGTAGTTGCTGCTTTCAAAAATTATGACTGTATGATTGTTAATCCCATTGCAGATGGTATGAACATCGTCCCCAAAGAAGCATCGGCTGTTAACCTTAAAAAAGGAGTTATAATCTTATCAGAAAAAGCAGGTTGTTTTGAAGAGCTCAAAGAGAATGTGTTGCCAGTGAACCCTTACGATATTACGCAAACAGCTGAAGCATATAAAAATGCGATTAACATGGATGAAAAAGAAAGGAAATTTCGATTTAGTAACTTGCAAAAAAGTGTAGGTCAAAGAACAATATATCACTGGATTAGCGAACAGTTTGAAGACATTGAACAAATAAAAAACAATCTTTAAAAAAAAATCTTCATAAAAGATCCCCCAGATATCCAAAGATGGTAGGCTAAGGGGGGGGGAGTAAAGATCAAAAAAGGCATTAGAAGGAGAAGTGCTGTTAAATGAACATAGAAGCATCATGATTTGATGGTTGATTGCTAATGTTTTGATTATTTTAAAATAAAAATAAACCAAAACAAACTTTGAATAACACTGAAACAACGATAATATATTTATTCGTACAATTCCCTTTACAAATCCCCTGAATTGTATTATGAAAAACTTGAATACTCTATTTATAAGTATAAATGAGATTTTGCTTGCTGACTAACTCTACATGGTCATCGGTAGCTAACCATCATCCCTCCATGAGTAACCCTCGTAGCAAGCAGTCTGTCCGGTGCTGGGTTTCTCCTATTCATTGCAGGCATTGCCTAAGCTTATAAGAGGACCGTAGGCACAAGTCAATTAAGATATGACATTAAATGAATCTATTTGAAACCGTGTTATCTGTAAAGATAAATAATTTAAGTATAATATCATTATGATAAAGCCCTATTTAATCTTAAGGGATCATCCAGTATAGGAAAGAAAAAATCTTAAATATTTCCCAAAATTGTGGAAATTATAAATAAATTTGTGTGTTATTATAATGAATTAATTTAAAAAATTAAGTTGTTGATTAGTCACTGCTGCTTCATCACTTTTTTCGGTTGGAAACAACATTAACCTCATCATGAAAATCAATGTAGTCTATGTCAATTCAAGTTCGATGTAACTATTGAATTCAATTGTATAACAAGCTAGAATTATGAATGAGTGAATGTAAGTAGAGGGGGGGGTCCCCTTCACTTAATAGTGAAGGGGAGGGGGTGATCCCTCCACAAGGGAGGGGTCAAATTAAAAGGGGATCCCCTCCACATAGTAGAGGGGATGAATGGGGTTAAATTAAATTAACATAGGGTTATCACCCATAGAATCTTTCAAAAACAGGGAAGTCGATTAAGCCTATATTATGTAAATATAATGGCCGGCAACGTCATGGATTTCCCATAGGCTCTCGCCCACAGTACAGTCCAAATCGCTGGAGGACTTTACTTCTGGGATCGAAACGAGTCCAGGTGTGGCCCCTCCGCTATGGTCGCCGTACCAATGATTGTATGAAATAGATATATGCACAGCCTATAGAAATGTATTGCACATCCTATAGATTGTGGTTTTCTTGCATTTTCACCCTAACTGAATACACCTGATTAGAACTATGAAATCATGCGAAACGGACGTTGGAAACAGCGGACTGAACAACTCGGCCGAAGCCTCGAAGCTTACATC
>ENA-UOOK01000458-UOOK01000458.1-fermentation-metagenome-genome-assembly--contig:-NODE-458-length-53781-cov-4.287366_pt1 | contig 53781 bp, 46 predicted proteins | sample MGYA00245777_ERZ724023 | MGnify/ENA primary metagenome ERZ724023 (study PRJEB28704, sample SAMN03018312) | fermentation metagenome | biome: anthropogenic terrestrial biome; feature: soil; material... | reverse complement strand
GTCAGGGCTTGCTACTATTTCTTTATCATCATTTTTTCCTGCTCAAGTATATGACTTTTGTCAGTATACAAATTTCCCCAAACCATACGAATGTGTTGCTTTAATAGAAAGGTTTAGGAAGTTAGGGCAAGTAAGAGTACTTATAACTGAAAGTAATGTAAATCAAATTTTTTATATAGAGGATTTTCAATATGGTGAGAGGGATGGTACTGGAGATGTTTATTTTACTTTAAACTTTAAAGAATATAGAAAAGTTGTGGCTAAGTCCGTTAACACATCAAAATCAAATAATGTAGCACAGAAACCAAGACCTGCAACTAAAAAGCCTTCTGCAGGTACAAGGTATACAGTAAAAAAAGGAGATTGCCTTTGGAATATAGCAAAGAAGTACTATGGTAATGGTATGAAATATAAAGATATAGCAAGTAGAAATAATATAAAAAATCCTAACCTAATTTATCCTGGGCAGGTGTTAACTTTATGATAGAGTCTTGGATAATGTATAAAAATCAAAATGGATACTGGAAAGAAAATGCTACAAATTTACTTAAAACAATAATTATAAGTGGCAGTAAAGATGAAGTTGCTCGTAAACTCGAGGCGACTTTTTTTTATAGCATTTTTGACCGAAATCATGAAAATGTTCAAATAGGAGTAGGCTCAAAGATATGGATTGTACTAGATGGAAAGGAGATATTTAGAGGCATTGTTTGGGAAAGAGAACTAAATTCCCATCAGGAATTGGTTATTATGGCTTATGATTATTTGATTTATCTCCTTAAAAGCTCTGTGACTTTTAATTTTAAGAATATACTAGCAGAGGATGCAGTAAAAAAAATTCTAGGGGCAGACAAAGTGGAATCTATAAAAATAAAAGAAAGCGAGTAGCGAATATGAAGTATGTCCGCGTCCTCTATAATCATGAAATTTATTTTGGCAGCCTGGAAGACGATCAAGTGGATTTATTTTCAGGCACAATTTTCGGGGATTACACGAAAACGGATATTGCTGCGCCCCTGTCCCAGGTTAAACTGCTCAGCCCCTGCGTGCCTTCAAAAGCCTTATGCATCGGCCTGAACTACCAGGATCATGCAGAGGAATTCAATCTGCCGCTTCCAAAGTATCCGGTTGTGTTTATAAAACCGACCAGCTCTGTCATAGGGCCCCTGGATAACATTATCTATCCCTCCATGTCCCATCGTGTGGATTATGAAGCGGAGCTGGGTGTGGTCATCAAACGCGAGGCAAAAAATATTTCTGAAGAAGATGCAAAAGATTACATACTGGGTTTTACCTGCGCCAATGACGTTACGGCTAGGGATTTGCAGCCCGCCCAGGGGCAGTGGACCGTCTCTAAATCCTTTGACACTTTTCTCCCGCTGGGACCGGTCATTACCGATGAAACCGACGGCCGGAACCTTGAAATCCAGTGCAGGCTAAACGGCAAAGTCATGCAGAAATCCAATACCGGCAATCTGATTTTCAAGGTGGACTATCTTGTAAGCTACCTGTCAAAGGTGATGACCTTAAATCCGGGAGATGTCATTATTACGGGAACCCCAAGCGGCATTTCCCCAATGAAGTCCGGAGATGTGGTCGAGGTGGAAATCGAAAATATCGGCATTCTGAAAAATTTTATTAAATAATTAGTGGCTTTATAATAAAAGCTCTCTCCGTGTGATTTTTTAAGCGGAGAGAGCTTTTTGCTTATGCGGGCTTCCACCCCCGCCGCCTGCGCAGCTGTTCTGATTGTGGTTATACCCTACTTATTATGAGCAAGTTATTTGGCTAAAGCATCAGACCCCTCATTATAGAGCTTCTCTTTTCTTTTAGCGGATAAGCTTGCTGTGGCTGAATTTATATTGAATCATATAAATTATTTAAATACCAATTTTATAGAATATTCTGGTGTGGGTCTAGAAAGAATATTCTTGAGGTGAAAACTATGAAAAGGGATAAAAAGAGAATTCTGATTGCGCTGCTATTTTTGGTCGCTTTTTCTTTTATGCTTTGGCCAGAGACCAGCACTGGGGAAGGAACAACAGGCAGGGTCAGCGATGTTCAGCTTTTGGCCAGAGCCATTAACGGGGAAGCCCGGGGCGAGCCCTATGAGGGACAGGTGGCAGTGGGCGCAGTGATATTAAATCGTGTGGATTCGTCGCATTTTCCTAATTCAATAACCGGTGTAATCTATCAGCCGGGGGCGTTTACCGCTGTTTCCGACGGACAGATCAACGTGCCCATCGATCCTAAGTCCAGCGTGGTAAAAGCGGCACAGGATGCCATGAATGGTTGGGACCCCACCTATGGCTGCCTCTATTACTGGAATCCCGCAACGGCGACCAGCAAATGGATTTGGTCACGGAAAATAGTAGTGAAAATCGGCAAGCATAATTTTGGAAAATAAAGCGAATAAATAATATGAAAGGCAGGATAAATGGCATGGAAAACAACGGTATGGGAAACAATGGCGCAGGAAATAATGGCACGGAAAACAATGGCATAGAAAACGAACATCAAGGCGAAAAAAAATATCGAAGCGCCATGAGGGCTTTTTATGATGCAATGGCAAAAAATAGGGCCAAGAACGTCATCATTGTCATTCTTCTCCTAACTACCATATTTGGCGCATACCAGTACAGCAAAGCGGTTCGGCTCAGGCGGGAGCTCAATAATGTATATAACAGAGCATTTTTCGACCTGGTCAATGATGTCCAGAATGTTCAAGTCACTCTGATGAAAGCCAGAATGGTTTCAAGCCCTGAGCTTTCGGTGGCTACATTAAGAGACGTGTGGCAGGAAGCGAACATGGCTTCCTATAATTTAGGCCAGCTCCCTGTATCGTTTGGAGTGCTTTCCAATACCCAGAAGTTTTTGTCTCAGGTCTCAGATTTATCCCAGTCATATAGCAGAATCAACACGACGGGCCAGTCCCTGAGTAATGAGCAGATGAAAACCCTGGAAAGCCTCCATACTTTTGCAGTTAGTCTGGAAGACAGCCTCAATGAGCTGAAACAGGATTTGAACAACGGCAATTTTAAATGGGAGGATGTGGCCCAGGAGGGTGCCAAAACCCTCAGCACAGCATCGTCGGAAATGCCCAAGACTTTTGATGGTGTGGACCAGAATTTTCAGGAGATGCCGACACTGATTTATGACGGTCCTTTCTCGGAGCATATGCAGAACCGGAAAGCTTTAGGCCTGAAAGGCGATAAAGTCTCTGAGAACCAGGCTATTAACAACTTATCCAAATTTATGGGCGGCAACGAGAAAATCAGCAATATTACAAAGTTGGCTGACAATAACAACGGGATTATAGACACTTATAATTTCAAAATGGAACTCAGCGGAAACAAAGAGTACAGCGTTGCGGAAGCGGATGTCTCGGTGATAGGCGGTCATGTGGTATGGTATCTGTACAACAGGGAAGTTGGAAACCTTACCATTGACATTAACAAAGCGAAGCAAATCGGCAAGGATTTCTTAAAGAGCAGGGGATATCCGAACATGAAGGAATCCTACTACCTCGAGACCCATGGCGTCGCCACCATAAACTATGCCTATACCGAAGACGGAATTACCTACTATACGGATCTCATCAAGGTAAAGGTGGCCTTAGACAACGGAGAAGTTGTAGGCTTTGAAGGCAACGGCTATCTGATGAACCACGCAGAACGGAATTTGGGGCAACCGAAACTCACTGAAGCGGAAGCCAGACAAAAAGTTCTCAGAGGTGAGAATATTAAATCCTCCGGCTTGGCACTGATTCCTACCGATTACGGAACAGAAATTCTGTGTTATGAATTCGTCGGGAAGCTGAGCGGCAAAGATTTTCTGGTCTATATCAACGCCAACACCGGCGTTGAAGAACAGGTCCTGATGATCATCAACTCGGAGGAAGGCACATTGACCATGTAGGCCTGTAAGCAGCCAAGACCGCCGAAGCTTACAGCCATTGCTGCTGATGGCGCTTGATGAGACGGATATCATCCCCGATAAATTGGAAAGCTTGGAATTCGCCTACAATGCGGGAGGCAATCCGCTCATTATATTCCTGGAAGAGCCTTTTCAGGTCAAAATTTGAAGAAATGATGGTTTTGGCTGTGTGATTCTTATTCTGCCCTTTCCGCATTTCAAGAAGAGTGAGAAATTCCGCATACCGGGCGTCGCTTTTAGGCTCGGTGCCCAGATCATCCAGGATAAGGAGATTGACTGTGATGAGATTTTTATAGGCTTGCTCATTTTCAGCGACATCTTTATCGGAGCTGATCCGGTACTGCTGAATGGTGGAAAAAAGCGAGGGTGCTGACAGGTATAGAACCGAGTACCCTCTTTTCACGAGCTCAAGGCCGATACTCTTGGCCATAAAGGTTTTTCCGGTCCCAATGGAGCCAAAGAAATAAAAATTAGGGGTTTCCTTGTCGGAAAAATTCTCAACAAATTTTTCACATTGATGCTTGATACCCAGTATCTGTTCCCGGGGCGAAATTTCAACCTGGTATCTCTTCGCATTGAGCTTGTCTGAAAAAAACGTCTCATCAAAAAATTCAAAGCCGGTCTGACCGTCGTCGAGAATATTTGAATAGGCATAAAGCTGCTCCAGATAGAGCTTTTGATAGCAGGAGCAGGGGACCGACTCACCGGAGCTTTTGGCGATATACCCGCGATCCTCGCAGGCAGGGCAGGAAAATACGGGCTCCATAAAGTTTACGGGCAAACCGTGAGTCTTCAGCAGAGCTTCTTTTTGCGCGTTTAAGAAGCTGATCCGTTCATCCAGTGTATATCCGTCATCGGGATTATTCTGGGAAAGAAGCCTGCGAGCAAAGCGGATACCCGCAAGCGTGATTTCGGCATCCAACTCGGCCAGCCGGGGTATTTTTGCGTAGGCCTCCTTTTTGCGCCGTTCTGCGTCTATCAGTGCTCTTTCACGTTTGGCTGCGAATATATTGTCCAAAGAACGTCTGATTTCGGCCATTTATATCCGTTCCTTTCGTACAATGGTGGACTCATTCAGCTTATCATAGAAATTGTCGTCGTATTGGCGTTGTTCAAAATTATCCCGCCGGGCAACCTTGCTTTTGTCCGTGTTCTTGATATTTCTGGAAGGGGCGGCTTCCTGATAGGCCTTCACTTGCTCCGTTGTTTTTATGCCCTCCTTATACCAGGCGGTCAGTATGCTGTGTATGTACTTGAAGTTAGGATTGGCTTTGCCTGCCGTCCGTTCAAGGGCGGCATCAATGACCGACATATCATAGCCGTATTCATTGAGCCAGACTTCCAGGTATTTTTCCTCATAGGAGGTCAGCTTTCTGCTTAGCCGCAGGGCCCTGGAAATTTTATTGCCAATATTCCGGATCTTTTCGCAGGCCTCCATATATTTCTCTAATTCCCAGTGATTGTTTACCCCTTTCTGGGACCAGGTGGCGCCCACCTTTTCTATATACTTTACATTTAGCGCGTTATTGTCATAACAATACTTAAAAAGACTGACCATGACGTCCTCGTCAAAGCGGTATGCTTCAAACCAGCTGTCAATGGCGGTATACCAGCTTGGCGCCATAAGTCCCTGGAAAAAGATCTTATTGATGGAATCGATGCATTGATTTCTTTTTATATTGCCTGCTGACTGAGCCAGAACCTGTTCCGGCTCGGAGGTGGTCCGGCGTTTATAAAGCTTGTTGAGTTCAAGCTCCTTTACATCGGTGACCGAAACAATATGGGGCGTGCGAATAATAAGCTGCTCCTGTTCGAGTATTACAAAAGCGGCTTTGACCGTGTCAAAGGACATACCAAGCTTGGCTGCCATATCCTCCGGCCGGGCTTCTTTTTTATATTTGCTTAAAAAAACACAGTACAGGTAAACCTTTACCGCGTCAGAAGGAAGGCGTGGCATGACGTCGCTCAAAAAAATGTCAGGGACTAATGTATCGGATAGCAATATGTCCTTAACAACTTCGAATTGCATGAAAAAACCTCTTTTTCTTTTTGAATACTTTTTGAATAAGTATAGAGATCAAAACATAAAATGTTTCAATGCTCTCGGGTCCCCGTTGGAAATCTTTAATTCGTAATTTAGTGCCGGCGCACTTTAACCCGCTCTACAGGCACCTACTTGGGGCACAATGCATATTACGAATCGAAGGTTCAAAATCTTTGATTTCGCTAACGGGTGAGGTTATTATACCATAAACTCCGGCCGTTCAGAAGTTTAAAATAAAGGGTTCCAGACGGCAATCCCCCGGGACGCGGGCCGGGCCACAGACCGGCTGCAGATTAGACAGTTTTTGATGCAGATATTTAAAATGGAATGGTTCAGAGTATTGGAAAAGCTTAAAAAAACCCTCTGAAAATGCCGATAAACTAATAATGAGAATATTTTTTGGTAATCAGGGGGATTCCTTTTATGAATAAAAAACTAAAAAGAATGATTTCTATGGTGCTGGCACTGGTAATTTTGGTTGCCGGGCCGTATTCGGAGATACAAACCTATGCTGCGGCGGACACCGTCAATTTGTCGGTATCTTATAATTCAAGCACCAACCAGTATGATATCAGCTTTCCATTGGACTATAATCCCGGCAAGGTGATAGTAAATTATCATGGGCCTGATTACAAGACCGATGATCCCACCGCTTTCCAAATCGATCACACCTATTCGTCGGGAACCGTTAAAGTGGGCCTGGACCTGTCGCCGGACCATGTTTATGATTTCACCGTCGACGTGTATAAAAATTATGATGACGCCTCTTGGTCCCACCAGGGAAGCCTTTATTATCTGGCAGACATGACTTTTACCGGTGAATCCTTCAACATGATGGCCCTAAATTATGATATTGAGGATAAAGCCCCCGTTTACGAAAAGGATGGCGAAGGTCGCGTGGTAACCGTCAAAAGCGGTGAGAATCCCATGATTCGGCTCAAATGGAAAATTCCAACCATGTATTGCCCAGGGGAGGGCCTTGTCTATCTTACCGACAGCAAGGCGTTAAGCGTTCTTCAGAAACCCGATATCCCCATTGCCAAGGCCTGTTTTCAAATTATTATGACCGTTGGACAAGGGTCCACCAGAAGGCTGGAGTTTAATACCGATTATTCTGAAACAGGGGATATGATCGTTGAGGGAAAGGATCTGACGGTTTCAGGCTTTTCGGGAGGCACGGTAACCGATCCGGACGGCTTTGTCTCCATCGTATTGGAAAAGGAGCACGGCATTGAGCCCGGAACCGAATACGAGTATACCAATATTGGTATCGTCTTTGAAAACAGCTCTTCACACCAGGTTTCCCTCCGCCAGACAAAACTTTCCGCCCACAGCGACAACCATTTTATGGTCCATAATATGGATAATGCTTTTGATGAATATGGCGGGAGCCTTTCCTCCGTATTTACACCAATTCAAATAGAACTCACCAAGGTTGACATTGATAAGGTGCAGGTCCGGTTCCAGAAAATAACCAATGGCGTTTATCCTGAGCTGCACTACCAGGTCCAGTACGCCCCGAAACTGGACGATTTGTTTATGAAATCCAATAACTGGGTCAAAATCCCGGACAGCTCCATTTCTGCGTCTGAAGGATATGGCAGCGAAATTGTGACCATTCATATGACCGGAATCGACCATCCGGAATATTATTTTAGAGTTGTCTTCTATGACAGCTCATCCGACTCGCCGATCAGCTCCTCTTTGTGCGTTGATTTAAGGCACTTGGATGCGGATTCAGGAAGGCCGCCGCTGGTCAAAGGCATCAAAGCAGAAGCCGTGTATGCGGGCCGTCAGGAGGTTACGGTTCCGTCGACTGATCTCTCACAGGGCAATGTTAAAATCCCGGCCAGCGATTTGCGCATTTCCCTTGAAAAGCCTGCTTCGTGGGCACAAATCAAGGATTGGGAAGCTTTTAAAGCCACCCCATACAATGATGAGGATTTTACCTTTCATGTCCTTTTATCCACTTACCTTCCTGAGAGCGCCATTGGGCTTCAGACAAAAAAAATAGGCCTTTCGGAAACCAAGGAGATATATCTTCCGGTGAAGCAAAAGCGCGTATTGGTATTGGGAAAACAGGATTTTATTGAGGATCCCAATGACAGCGGCCGAATCATATGCACCCTGCCGGGGGATCGGCTGTTTTATGACTTTGTAGGCCAATCCTCCCTGATGAATGAAAATAATGAGGATACCAGCAAGGATGGTGTAACGGCAGATTATCCCACCTTCCTGGTTCCGAATACTACCTATTATATGCAGATTTTTACCTCCTGGAAAAGAGATAACCAGGCTATCTATGACGATATCTGGGGCGACAGCGAGGGCTTAACCACTGTGGGCCTTGGTGAAAAGCTTTCTTTTACGTCCTCCTTCGCCAGCTTTACCACCTGGCCATTAAAGGAAATGCCTGTTCCCATGCCCGATATCCAGCTGGGTATAGAGCCTGAGACAAATGTGGATCCAAATACCGGGGAAATCACTCTGGACGGTATTGCGGTCAATTATAACCGGGTCCTGACCTATGCCGGTTGGGATGACTATACCAGCGAGAACGAGGACAGGTCCATTGTTTATGAGTTCTATTTGAGCCGTAATGCGGCGGTATTTGATGACAGCACGTCTACCGCTGTTGCCGAGTATCCCGATAACGATGAAATGTCCAAACACAGAATCATCATAGACACCGACAACGAAGGGAAAGCCATTCTGCCCAATACGGTATATTATGTGAAAGCCAGAGCCACCCTTGTGGTGGGCGGCATAGCCATAGGCAGCTCTGATTTTACCGCGATTAAGGCCGTTACCACCCCTAAAATAGATTCCGGGGGGGTTGATGAGGAGGCCCGTGATCCCAGAGCGCCCTCGGAATTTTCAATTGCCCTGGACCAGGATGGAAACCCGATGTTAAGCGATGCCTGGGTCTTTTTGGCCTGGCTCCATGCCGAAGAGGATGTCAGCTATGAGATGATCTGTACCTCCACAAAAATTGATTCCGGGGCAACCGCCGAAGACTACGCGTCCGATATTACCAATATCAATTTTTTGAAGGCTTATGATGCTCAGGATACGGAGCTCTTTATTGATCCGGCTGATCCGGACAGCAGTCTTGCAATCATTGACGGACTTCGGCTGAATGAGGACGGAAGCGTGCTGATGCCAATCAAGCGCGATTTCTTAAGACCAAACCGGGTTTACTATTTTAGCCTCAGAGCTGTAAGGAGGACTGTTGATTCTTCCGGCAATATTGTTGAAACCATCAGCCAGTGGATCACCATTCCGGTCACCACCAAAATGGTCGCGGCACCGGCCTTTCTTGAGGCAGTGGAGGATATGGAAATCGGCTTTCATACCTCCTGTACCGCCAACGGCGCAGCAGCCGAATCCATGGAGGTGTACTTAAAGAAAGCGAAAGAAAAGGATTCCCAGTATAGGGCTCTGAACCGTTCCCAATACACCTGCGTAAAGGATGGCAGCACCTTCTATTTCAGACTGTATAATCTGGAAGCGGATCAATGGTATGATATTCAGGTAAAGAACAATACCGGCAATACCTGGTATGACGGGGAGACCGAAAACTGGAAATCGGCCCGGTCCGAGCCTGTTCAGGCCAAAACCAGAAATCCCTTCCAGGAAATCGAAGTCCGCTGGGAAGGGGAAGAGCCCTATGATTATTACCTGGAGGCCAGAACCTCCCGCGAAGCGGATTATGTAGAGCTGAGCTACAGCAGCTCAGGCTTTACAGATTACGGCTATGACCTGGCAGACGGGACCAGAATTGAGTTCTATAGAGAAAAAACAAACCTCTATGTGGAGGAAGATTCCGAAAAGTATATTTACTATGCTCTTATCAGGGGCAAGCCGGTGCAGAATTCCAGCGGCAATCTTAAGGATCAGCCCCTGAAATCCAATACCGATTATTATGTGAAGCTATGGGCCTATAACCTGGAGGAGTCCATTCATATAGGCCCTGTACATATCCGGACAGACTTTTCCCAGGATGATTACGACGATGATCAGGAAGAGGATGATATTATTGATCTCTTTGATCAGTCTGCCGAAAAATTCTCCCGAAAGCTTTATTGGTGTGTGGATATGAAAAAAGGCACCTCTTTAAGGATTATCTTGAAAGAGGACAAGGTGGCAGGTCTCCTTCAGGAGGCTTACAATTCTACTGTTACAGTGGATCTGACAGGGGAGAACAAGAGTGCCAGCTACTACGAAGTTCTGATTCCCCACGATGTTCTGGAAGCCTTGGAAGCCTATAACAGCAGACTCAGCATATCGGTGGCAGGGACTGAAATCACGCTGAACAGGGGAAGCATAGATATGGATTCCCTGAAGGATCAGGCCCTTAACAATAAGGCCCGGGAGGCCATGCTGCTTCTGCGGGTGAATCTGGCAGGAAAATCCGATAAAGCTTTTCCGGCAGGGTATAAAACCTTATCGGATATTGTTGATTTTCAGGCTGTGGCGGTTGGCTCCCGGCTTGCCTATTCCGAAATCAATGGCATGCTCCATGATATCCTGTATGAGCCCGACGCTTCCGGTCCTTTTAAATATGGTATTCTGGACAGGGAGATGACCGAAGTCCTCCAGGATATGGAGGACTACAGCTATCTAAGCTATACCGATTTGAGGGACCGCATCGATAATGTCATGCTTGATGTGGAGATTGAGCTTTCCAAATATTTAAAGGATATTATTGACGGAGGAAGGGGACTAAAAGCGGATTTTGCCGTTACTAAAGAGATGGCTGAATTCCCCGGAGGAATTGGCATGAAGCTGGCTTATTCCTGCCAGGACGGCTATACCGGCTATATTACTCCTTTTGTCAATTACGGCTTGAGCTGGGCCGAACCTTCGGGGTCCAAGGCCTCTATGCTGCAAATGGTATTGTTCAGGGTTGAAAAGCCGGGCCGGTATATGGTTGCGGGAAAGGCCCAGGTGGTTATCCAGCCTGGAGGCACGGGCAGCGAGGCCTATTTAAAGCTGGCCGCCAAATATGACCTCAGCAAGGTTTTCGGCAGCGGTACCATACATCCGGCAAATCCAATCAAAGGCGAGCAGGCTGTCATGCTTTATGCCGTACTGATTCAAAAAGAGAGCGAAATGACAGGCCTGACACCCGTGCAGAAGGCGTCCAAATTAGGCCTTAGCAATATCCTTGCCGCCAAACAGCTGACGGGATATATGGACAACCAGTCTTCTTTGTCCCTGGCCGTTAAACTCTACTGCACAAAGGCCCATATTAACGAAGCCTCGATGCTTCCTTCCAGAACCATTGTCATTGCCAACGATTCCGCCATCAGCTCCAGAATCTATAAATATGTGGTACTGGGCATTGATCTTGGGATCGCCGAATTGCAAAACAACACCTTTGATGCGGCAGGGCAAACCACTGTGGGCGGGCTGCTGGATATGATGGCAAAAGCGCTGGATAAGCTGGAACAGTAAAGAATATAATCATGATTTTATAAATCTCCGGAGTGAAATATGAGACGATCTGTAATGAAAAAGGCTATAACATGGATTTTATTAATGGCAATCTTAACAGGCTGGGCAGGAAGCGTGAGGACCCTTGCGGATACGGTAACCCTGCAGCCGCCTCAGCATAACCGGGTTAGCGACATAGGCTATACGGATACTTCCTATTCCAATGAGTGGTATGCCTCTCTTAAATGGGACGATGCGGTATTTCCCAGTGAAGCGGAGGAGAAGTATATTCAGCTGGGCTTCAACGAAGTGGCCTACGGTACCGGCCGGCTGATCACCGATGCCCTGACCGTCGTGCTTCCGGGAAGCGCAGTGGAATATGGGGTCACAGAATACTATCCTGAAGGAATCAAGAACGGGACCATCTACCAATCTACGGTAAGATCTTCTTACGTGGCTCCTTCCGCATCGGGGCAAACCCGGGTGACTTCCCATAGATCCAACCCCGCTAAATTTTTGACCGGAATCAATGTCTCCTTGGAGCTTATTCCCGGCACCAACCATATTAAAATTAAGTGGGATGATGTATGGGACACCGGCGGACGTATAAACTACCGGATTCTGATTTCAGATACCAAAGGCTTTACCCAGCCCGATCCCATTCCGGATATCACAGCCGCCGAAATCGGCAGAAGTGATTCCAATGTTACTGTGAACAGTGAGGAGCATAAATTGGAATATATTTATACAGCCGCTCTTCCGGGGCGGGAATATTCCATCAAAGTGGTGCCTCTTCCCAATCCCGATGTAGCCTGCGTATCCGAGGAGGAAATAAACCCCGTCACCATTAAGACCGATATCCTGCTAAAGGCAAAAAAAGTGGGATATACCAGTGAGGGAGATATCATATGGGAGCTGTTCTGGAACCCCATTGTCAAGGGCAGTACCTTTACAAGAGTGGATTATGAGCTCTACAGATATACCAATAACGACCCGGAAGGACAGCTTTACCGGCTGATTCCTGACTTCGACAGCTATCAGATTATTATTAAAAAAGACGATCCGGCGACCTATAGCTTTAAAATTGATGCCAAGGCCTATGTACAGGGCAGTGCTGCGCCTGTTGAATTCAGAAGCAACAATAAGGTTGTGTTAGAGGAGCAGATCCCGCAGCAGCCTGAGGCGCCCAATATTGTGGACAGCTTCCCCGACGCGGATCCGGCGCCCCTGTATTATGAAGATTATCTGACCGAGTCGAGCGCTTCGATTTTCTGGAAAGTACCCTATACAGGAAAGGGCCTAGTGGATAATGATGTGACCTATGACATTTATCTTTTGAAAAATATCCGGGATGTTTCCAACCCCCCATCCAATTATAAAATCGCTTCCGATCTTTCCATGGGGGAGGCAAATCAGATTAAAAGCATCAAGACCGGTGCGGTAATAGGCTACCGGTATCATTTAGAAGGGCTGGAATCCAACACTACTTATTACTTTGTCATCTATGCCAAGAAGAACTTTCTGGTAGAGAGCGACACAGAGGATTATATGGTATCCAGGCCGTATATTTCCAATCAGGCTGTGAAGGTCATCATTACAGAGCCTGATACGGGAGCCGACAGGCCTGTAGCGCCCTCATCCCCTCCGTTTGCCATTTCTTCAAGGGCCGACAGCGTCACTTTTTCAGAGGTCGAACTCGTCCTTGAAAAAAGATGGCATGCGCTCTTCAATAAAGAAACCGACAGGTGGGAGTATGCTACTGTCAAGGAATATAATGAAAACTATCTGCTGGCCGACGACGACCCCGGAAAACGGGAAAGTACCATTGTGGAGTACCCGGCAGGCTGGAAGGTCGTGCCCCATGTGGTCCGCTACAATGACGCGCTCAATGTCATCCGGATGCGGAATAAAGGCCGTGAAAATATAACCTACAGCGATTTGTCCCAGCCCGATATCAAGGCCTTTGAAATTCCCCAGCAGACTGTGCCCATACCCGATATCAATCCTGACGATGATGACCAGAGCTTTTTCTTTGATGTGGCCGGCCTGACCCATAACACGGCCTATCTGATGTGGGTGACCATTGAAAATCAAAACGGGACCTCATCAGACCCCTCAGATGCCATTATTGTCACCACGCCTGTCGATATCAGCGAGATTCCGGTAACCCCGACGGTCCCCGGCGATCTGAGGGGAGTTGCCGGTGACACCTTTGTTGATCTTTTCTGGTCCTTTTCCAAGGATATGAGTTATGAAATCAGAGGCGGCACTACCGATGATTTAAGCGCTGCCTCTATAACAAGACAGGTTACCTATGAGGAGCTGAAAAACAGTACCTTCTGCCGTATTGAGGATTTGGAGGCGGATACGGTCTATTATTTTTGGATAAAGGCTATCAATAATGGCATAGAATCTGTTTTCAGCAACCCGCTCGCTATTACCACCCAAGCCTATGCGCCTCCTGCACCGCCTACCGGATTCGGTATTGAAAACGTCACAGAAGAGTCTATTACCTATCTTTGGGATAGCAAGGCAGGGTTTACGTACTATCTGGAATTTGCGGAAAACAGTGCTTTTAAAGATGCCAGCCTATTGGAGGTTTCGGGCGGTTCCCATACAGCCTCAGGCCTCATTGCCAACAGGCGCTATTATGCCAGACTCTATGCCCTTGAGACGAAGACCGGGCTGCAAAGCGTGCCCACAAGAACGATTATGGTGGTTACCAACAAGAGCAAAAATGAGTATGACGGCAGCTATGACTTAAATGAACCGGTGGCAGGGGATGGCCTTGAGATACCTGCCGGGCTGGAAGATGGCGTATGGGTGGTCAGCTCCCTGGGAGACGATGCCCATGTGCTGAGTGAGAGAATCAGGGCCCAGTATTCGCCGGTTTTGAAGCTGGATCTTTCCAAACCTCCCAAAAGCACTAATACCGTCCGTCTGAATCTGGAATCCACAGTTCTGGAAGTGCTGTCGGGTTTGAAAAAAGAATTATATATAAAATTGCCCTGGGGGCAGGTCTTAATAAGACCCGATTCTTTCCAGACCAACGAATATTATGCATTAAAAAACCGCAACGGCAAACTGGCCATCAGCATTGAATCGGTTTCTCCGGCAAGCAGTTATAAGCCGTCTTCGGACATGCAGATAAAGACGCCGGTTTCATCCCTGAAGGTCTCTTATTTGAACATAAACGCCGCCGTTTCGGAGCTCATCAGGCCCATCCGGGTGGAGCTTCCTGTGGAGGGCTTAAAGAACTATAAACAGGAAGAAATTAAAGCTTACAGCATGAGCAAAGCAGGAAAATGGTATGCTCTTCCGACCTTCCATGACTATCCGAACAGTCAGATCGCGGGAGAGATGGACAGTCCCGGCGCCATCGTGGCCGCAGCCTGGGGAGTAAAAGCCAATGCGGAAGTTCCCGCATACATCTCGGCAAGTTTGGATAAAATTCAATCAGTTTTCAGATTGAAAAGTCTTGAGGGGAAAAGCTTTAACTATGCGTCTTCCATGACGCAAAAAGAAGCGCTGAGGCTGATTATGGATGTAATACCGGCGGATTATACCAGCTTTGATATGAATGAGAAGGCGGTGAAGGCAGGGCTTATAAAATCGGTCTCCGATGCCTCCGATGCTTATGCACGCAGGGATAAGGCCGCTGGCATGCTGGTTTCGCTTTACAAATTTAAAACGCGTGAAAGCATTGAGCCGAATAAACTTCATAATTGGGCCCAGTACAATGATTTGCCAAAGGCCGACAAAAAGTACCTGCAAGCCTATCAATTCGCTTTGGAAAACGGAATTATCCGGGGAAATGGATCTGGCATGACTTACCCGGACAGAATGATAAATTGGGGCGATTTTCTGGTTATGCTTACAAGAACATTGGAACTTTGTGGCGAAATTTGATTCAAAAATTTTATTTTTAAGATTCATTTACCATGTGTGAAAAGAGTTCTAGTTGAGATACTAAATAATGCGTCGATGAAATTGAAAAGCAAAAGCTTCAAAATACATAGAGACATGGGGATTATTGCCAATAAACCCATGTCTCAATTTTCCGGGACTTTCATCGGAGATTTGCTAAAGAACCGAACATTCGGTAATAATTACCTTTTTATAAAGGTTGGGTCTTCGATCCATGTTCTCGAAATGAAAGGTGATGGGGTATGGAAGCTTTTGTTATTAATGGGGGTAAACCCTTATTTGGAAGTGCGCTGGTATCCAGCTCAAAAAATGCAATTTTACCTATTATTTCCGCTTGTCTTTTGTCTTCTGAAGAATGTCTTATTAAACATATTCCCGGGCTGGACGATGTATCGGGCATGTGCGAGCTTATCTCCAATCTCGGGGCCGATGTAAAGGTCAATGGCAGGGCCAGGAAAATTGCCATCAGTACCCCTCAACTGATAGGATATACAGCCGATTATGAGTTGGTAAGCAGGCTGAGAGCTTCATTTTTGGTAATGGGGCCGCTGCTTGCCAGGGCAGGCATTGCTAAGGTGGCGCTCCCGGGTGGATGCCCCATTGGCAGCAGGCCGGTGGATCTCCATTTAAAAGGCTTTGAAGCCATGGGAGCCGAGATAGAGAATGGCCATGGCTATATCCTGGCAAAATGCCCGGACGGAAATCTGAAGGGCGCCAATATATACCTTGACTTCCCAAGTGTGGGGGCCACCGAGAATTTGCTCATGGCCGCTGTTTTGGCAGAGGGAAGCACCGTGATTGAAAATGCTGCCTCCGAGCCGGAAATTATTGACCTGGCAGCCTTTCTGACCAAGATGGGGGCCACTATTACAGGGGCGGGAACCGATACCATCCTGATTGATGGGGTTGAAAAGCTCAATGGAGCAGAACATACCGTTATGCCCGACCGTATTGAGGCTGGGACTCTCATGACGGCCGCCGCTTTGACCGGTGGAGATATTACGCTGTCCAATGTAGTGCCGGATCATTTGAAGCCTGTTACCGCGAAGCTTCGGGAATCGGGAATGGAAGTGATAGAGCAGGGCTCGGAAATTCGGGTCAAGGGCATGGCAAGGCCTTTGGCAGTGGATATTAAAACCCATCCCTTTCCGGGGTTCCCAACCGATATGCAGGCACAGCTGGCAGCGTACCTTTGCTATGCCTCGGGCACCAGTATGGTGGTGGAAACCATCTTTGAAAATCGGTTCATGCATGTCAATGAACTGAAGCGAATGGGGGCGCAGATCCGGCTGGATGGCAGGAGTGCAATTATTGAAGGCATCGACCGGCTGCAGGGGGCCCAGGTAAGGGCAACCGATCTCAGGGCAGGCGCGGCCCTCATTATCGCAGGCCTTGCGGCAAAAGGCACTACGGAGGTTATTGACATCCATCATATTGACAGAGGGTATGAATTTATAGAGAATAAATTACAGAGATTGGGAGCCGATATCAAGCGGGTATAGATTAATGCTTTTTTGTTTATTTAAAGAAAAGAGGGGTCAAAATGGATAGAAATATGGAACAATACAGCTTTTTTGCATTTCTTTCACGGATGCGCCATATCTACAGATGGAGCCTTATGCGTAATGTTACCAGTGAGAATATACAGGAGCACAGCCTGCAAGTGGCCATGATCGCTCATGGCCTTGCCGTTATTAAAAACAAATATTTCAATGGCGGGGTCAATGCGGAAAAAGTGGCTCTGCTTGCTATTTATCACGACAGCAACGAGACTATAACAGGGGATCTGCCCACCCCTATCAAATATTTCAACCCCGGCATTCAAAGCGCTTACAAGGACCTAGAAAACATTTCCAAGGAGAAGCTTTTAACCTTGCTGCCCGCCGGCTTGAGAGAGGAATACCGAAATCTTCTTTTCTATGACGAGCAAAGTGAGGAAGGGCGCATTATTAAAGCCGCCGACCGGTTGTGCGCCTATGTCAAGTGCATGGAAGAGTTGAAAGCCGGAAACGGTGAATTCCAAAAGGCCCAGCAGGCGACACTGAAAAAAATTAGAAAGATGGATCTTCCTGAGGTGAACTATTTTATGGATCATTTTATTGATAATTTTTCCTTGACGCTGGATGAGTTAAATTGAAGCCATAAAGTTTTTTATTTGAAATCATTTTATGTATATAAAGATATTGTCACCTATGATATTAAGTAAGCGGGGAAAAATAATATTGGAGGTGATTGTATTGAAAATAAAGGAATTGATCGTATCGGCTGCAGTCATTTTTACGCTTACCACTTCTATATCCTTCGCAGCTCCTGGAAATACCGGTATAGAACATGTGGTTGATACGAAAATTCAAGAAAAAGGATGCGAAAAGCAACCAAACGATCCCAAAATGAAAAGGGACCCCATAAAAGATCTTGAAGAGAAGAAAAGTAAGATTCAGAACCTTCTGAAAGAAGGAAAGATCTCCCAGGAAAAAGCCGATGAGATCCTTGCCCATATAGACAAGAGGATTGGAGAGATCAAAGAATTTGACAAACTGACCCTGGAGCAGAAAAAAGAAAAATTGACAAAGGATTTTAAGGCTCACCTGGACCAAATGGTAAACGAGGGCAAAATGACAAAGGACGAAGCCGATAAAATGATGAAAATGATTACAGAAAAATTAAAGGATTGGGATGGAACAGGCTATCTCCTACCCCACGGCAGAAAATATCAGGAATAAGATTATAGTATAAGAATAGGCGGAGGGTTTCTCACTTATTAACCTCTCCGCCTAACCTGTTTCTATCGGAACAGGATTTGGATTTGGGGACCATTGTAGATTCAACTCCTAACTAGTGAAAAGCAAAGTCTTTTTTATCACGCCCCTTATTCTGTTTTATTTAATTTGCTCCCCCACTAATCATTCGTTATCTACCATACCTTATGAAAAGGACAATTGGCTCATGACTGGAATTTTATAAAAAAGCTTATCCTTTACTTCGACAGATCACGGCAAAATTGTATAAAAAAGTTTCATATAAGCACTTCGATTCACGTTTCTCTGCAATCTCGCTCCGCTCACGAACTAAAACATCATTTATGGTGCCTTTAGAGTGAATTAAAGTGTGCCCTCAAGAAAATCCGTCCGAGAAACATATAAGTATTTTACAGTGAAATCAAAAATATCATATGCTATAATTTATAACCAGGTATATAAAGAGCTTTGAAACGGAGGAAAAATCATGAAAGGCGTTATTACGGTTTTAGGCTGCGATAAGGTTGGCATCATTGCATCTATTACGGGAATTCTTGCCGGAACCAATGTCAATATTTTGGATATATCCCAAACCATCATGCAAAACATTTTCAGCATGACGATGATTGTGGATCTTTCAAAAATAAAGGTTGAATTTTCGGACCTGAGCGAGCAGTTAAAGAAAGTCGGCGAAGAACTGGGTGTGGAAGTAAGGCTTCAAAGGGAGGAAATCTTCACCAGTATGCATCGCATTTAGAGGAGTATAACAATCAATGTTTAAAGGAAATGAAATTCTTGAAACCATTCATATGATTGCCCAGGAGAATTTGGATATCCGTACCGTTACAATGGGTATTTCGCTCAGGGACTGCGCTTCTGACAGCGCTGAAACAGCCCGGCGGAAAATTTATGATAAGATTTGCCGCTATGCTGAGAATCTGGTCAAAACCGGCGAGGAGATTGAAAGAGACTTTGGCATTCCCATTATCAATAAAAGAATATCGGTAACACCCGTCGCATTGGTGGCTGAGAGCAGTGAAGCCGATAATTATTCGATTTTTGCCAGAACTCTGGATGATGCCGCAAAAAATGTTGGTGTAAACTTTATCGGCGGTTTTTCAGCCCTTGTTCATAAGGGCTATACGAAAGGCGATCATATTTTAATCAGATCCATTCCTGAGGCCCTTTCCACAACGGAGCGGGTCTGTGCGTCGGTAAACCTCGCCACCACAAAGTCCGGTATTAATATGGACGCGGTCCGGGAAATGGGATATACCATCAAAGACTGCAGCGAGAGGACGAAGGATGACGGCGCAGTGGCCTGCTCCAAGCTGGTGGTTTTCGCCAATGCGCCTGAGGACAACCCCTTTATGGCCGGCGCTTTTCACGGCATAGGCGAGCCTGAATGCGTCATCAATGTTGGAGTCAGCGGACCGGGCGTGGTGGCAAGCGCTATTAAGAGCCTTAAAGGCGCTGATTTCGGTACCATTGCCGAGACCATCAAAAAAACAGCTTTCAAAATTACTCGGGTGGGGCAGCTTGTAGCGCAGGAGGCCTCTTCGCGGTTGAAGGTGCCCTTTGGCATTGTCGATTTATCCCTGGCTCCTACCCCTGCCGTGGGTGACAGCGTGGCCCATATTCTGGAGGCCATGGGCCTTGAGAAATGCGGTACTCATGGAACTACGGCCGCCCTTGCCCTTCTCAATGATGCGGTTAAAAAGGGCGGGATTATGGCCAGTTCCTATGTTGGCGGCTTAAGCGGTGCTTTTATACCCGTCAGCGAGGATGCGGGCATGATAGACGCGGTTGTGTGCGGAGCTCTTTCCATAGAAAAGCTTGAGGCTATGACCTGCGTATGTTCGGTAGGCTTGGATATGATTGCCGTGCCCGGAGATACACCGGCTTCTACCTTATCGGCAATTATTGCTGATGAAGCGGCTATTGGCGTTGCCAACAATAAGACCACCGCTGTGCGCATCATTCCTGTTCCCGGCATGAGGGAAGGGGATGTAGTCGAGTACGGCGGACTTTTCGGGAGAGCGCCCATCATGAAGGTAAATCCCTTCTCATCCGAAGCATTCATACAGAGAGGCGGAAGAATTCCCGCCCCGCTGCAAAGCTTGAGAAACTAACAGGAAGAAGGGGAATGGTATTGAAAGATTGTTATTAAAGTATCAAAGCGAGGTGTGCCATGAACATCAGGCAGTTTAATGTTGGCGATATCGTTGAATTAAAGAAGGAGCATCCCTGCGGCAGCAAGCTGTGGAAAATTCAAAGGGTAGGCGCAGATTTTCGCATTGAATGCCAGACTTGCAAGCACTCGCTGATGATTTCAAGGGTCAAATTTGAAAAAAGTGTCAAGAGAATCATCAGTTCTGCCAATCCATCTTCATAGGCAGATCCGTTTTTGGACCGGCCTTACAGGATGGTCAGCTCATTGCCGCTGTAGGCGTAGGTGATCATGCCGGACTCATAGAAAATTTCTTCCCCTATACCTTTGATGTCGATTTTTACCCTGGGATAAAGGCGCTTTTTTGCCATGATCGCGCCTTCGCCAGGGGTTTTCAGAAAATCATTCAGATTTTTATATTGGTATTCAAGCTCCTTGATGGCATACGTCAGATCTGCCATCCGTCCCCTTAAATCATCACGGCCTTTTTTCAAATCCCCATGGGGTGAGGAAAAAGATTGAAGCTCATTTCTCATACGTGTCATGGCATCCTTTTTTTCCTTGAGCAGGGCGGATATTTTTTGGAGCTCGGATTGTATCCCGGCCCGGTCAAAACCCTTGACCCGTATAAGAGTTCTTGCTTCCGACCGGCTGCCGATTTCGGCGGCAGAAACGCAAATATCGGCATAGATCTGTCCGCCGATGATTCTGCCTTTGGGAGATTCCACGATCACCTGCTTAGCGCGTATATTGGAATTCATGCAATAAAATCCGACAAGTACGCTGCCTTCACATTCTACATCAATATCTGACAAATATTTTACATATAAATTCTTCTTGCATCGGATAAGAGTTTTCCCTTTGCCGGAGATACCGCCTTTAATATAAATATTGCCTTCCCGGCTGATAATTTTATCGGCGGCTCCAACGCCGTATTCTGAAAGAATTTCTACATCTTTATCGGCTAATGCGGCAAAATTATCCTTTACGGTTCCTTTTACAGATAAAAAGCCGTTAAAGTCAATATTGCCTGTAGAAAAGTCAATATCTCCTTTAATTTCAAGAAAATCGTAGACGCCGATAGTATCGCCCTTGTAATACACAGCCCCGTCCTTTTTGGAATAAAGGGTGGTCATTCCGTCTGTATACTCTTCCCGGACGGAGATATGGTCATACGCCAGAGGAATTTGTTCACCGGGCACGGGTGGTATTTCGCGGCCCAATACATCCCGACCAGGTAAACCGAGGGTGGCATCCCTGCGCTCACCCAGCCAGTCGCCCTGTTTCACCTGGTTGATAAGGTTCAGTTCATAATAATTTACACTGCCTGATTCAATGATCTCAGGCTTGGGAGGAGCCACTTCATAGAGCTTTATTTTGGAATCTTCGCCGTTCTTGACAGGAAGACCTTCTGCAATGGTATATTCGGTTTTTGATTCCAGCGGGCCGTTTAAAAGTTCTGTTTTAATGCCAAAAACGATTCCGGCTTTATGTAAGGCATCACGGATCCCATTTTGAAGGGAGGAATGGAGCTGGGGAGCCATATTGCCCTCTTCGATACGGAGGGTCAGGTAGGCCTTCATAGAATCCTCAGAAATACGGATGTTCACTCTGGCCTGCTCTTCTCCGAAAAGCTCGGGTCCGGCGGGGGCATGCTCAATGGCTTGTATAACGGCTTGCGGGTTTGTTATCCGAACATTGGGGAGCCTGCTCCCGTGTATCTGCCGGAACATATCCAGAGATAATCCGGGCTTTATTGATCTTATATAGCAAAGCCCCGAATCGCAGAGAATCTCGATATGTTCATCTTTATAAACTACCGAAGCCATAGAAACCTCCCTTAAAAACACAGCCGGCTTCCAAATATCGGCCTGTGCAAAAATCCGCAAAAAAATTTATAATAGGATATATATCTGTTATATATATCGGAAGGACTTGTTATATGTATAAGTGGGAAGAAAAAGACGGGCATATTATTATATATAATTTAACAAATTTTGATCCTTTTCACACCTTTCACTGCGGGCAGTGCTTTCGCTGGAACCGGCTTCCCAACGGTCACTGGCTGGGGGTGGCCTATGGCCTTGCTCTGGATCTGGAATGGGATGGAAAGAACATGATTCTTTATCATACAACGCCGGAGCAATTTCTTCATATATGGCATCCCTATTTTGATCTGGGCCGTGATTATGGCGATCTCAAAGCAAAGCTTTCACAAAATGACTCTGTGATGGCTGAGGCCATCCGCTTCGGACAGGGAGTGAGACTGTTGAAACAGGACTTTAATGAGGTGGCCATCTCTTTTTTGATTTCTCAGAATAACGGCATTCCCAGGATCAGAAAGATCATTGAGAGCCTTTCAGCCGCCTTCGGCAGACCGATTGAGCATGAAAGCGGTACCTGTTATGCCTTTCCCGATCCGAAACGCCTCTCAGAGCTGACTCTGGAGGATTTAGAAGTCATCCGGGCGGGCTACAGGGATAAATACATATATAGAGCTTCAAGACAGCTGTATAGCGGAGAGGTCAATATGGATATTGTTCTCGGACCGGATAAAGAAAGCTCCCGGCAGGAAATGCTGAAGCTTTTCGGAGTGGGGGAAAAGGTGGCTGACTGCATTCTTCTTTTCAGCGGCGCAAGAACTGATATTTTTCCTGTTGACCGCTGGGTGAAAAGGGTTATGGCCGAGCTTTACCTGGGGCATGAGGCAAGCTATGAGGAATTGAACGATTTTGCACAGAAGCATTTCGGCGGCCTTGCAGGGTTTGCTCAGCAATATCTGTTCTATTATGCCAGAGAAAATAAAATCGGAATGTAGTTTATTTATATTTCATAATTTCTATGCAGATCATATTGACACTTTTCGATTTGGCGCATATAATCATATCGAAGTTTATAAATGTGAGGTGCCGATATGGAAAAGTATCTGGAATATACAAAAGTATTTAAGGCGCTGGGCGACCCAAAAAGAGCTATGATTGTGGATATGCTCTCTTGCGGAGAGCTTTGCGCCTGCATGATTTTAGAAAAGTTTGAGATGTCCCAATCCACACTGTCCCATCACATGAAAATCCTGTGTGAATGTGGGCTTGTCAAAGGCAGAGAGGAAGGCAAATGGACGTATTACTCGCTGGATGCCGATGCAATCAGCAAAACAAAGCAATTTTTCTGTAATATCACATCTGATAAAGAAAACTGTATTTGCAAGGAAAATATAAACGGCTGTAGAGGATGTGGTGAAAATGAGTAGATGTTGTTGTTTTTCCAAAAATTGTTGTGACCAGCCACAGCCAAAGAAGACGATATCCATTGATTTTCTATATTTGGACACGACCGTTTGCGGCAGGTGTCAGGATACGGAAAAAGCTTTGGACGAGGCAGTTTCCAGTGTTGATGCCGTATTGAGCGCAGCCGGGTATGAGGTTAAGGTAAACAAGGTCAACATTACAACGAGAGAGCTGGCAATCCAGTATCAGTTTATAAGTTCTCCTACCATTCGCGTAAACGGAAATGACATTGCCGTTGAGTTGAAGGAATCGCTCTGCGAGGACTGCGGTACGCTTTGCGGCGATAATGTTGACTGCCGCGTTTGGGTATACAACGGTATCGAATATACAGCACCGCCAAAAGGACTTATTGTTGATGCTATTCTTCGGGAAGCTTATAGCCCAAAACAGGGTGAAACGAAGAACGAAGCCTATCAGCTCCCCGCAAATTTGAAAGCGTATTTTTCTGCCAACGAAATGAAGAACAGACATTGCACAAAGAGGGTATTTCAGCAACATATTGAACCATGAAATTCAATGCGGTAATAAAATAATTATGAAAGAAGGAGTTATTTGCTATGAAGAATATGAAGATATTTGAACCGGCCATGTGCTGTGAAACCGGCCTTTGCGGGGTTGGAATAGATCCTGAACTGCTCCGTATTTCCGCAGTGCTGAATACGCTGAAAAGCAAAGGTGTTACTGTTAGCCGTTATAATCTAAATAACGCACCCATGGAGTTTATCAACAACAAAGTTATTAATGCATATATCAATGTCCACGGGCCGGAGAGTCTCCCTGTTACCACAGTGGATAATAAAATTGTTATTGCAGGCCGATACCCAACCAATGAAGAATTTATAAACCTGCTCAGCCTTCCCGAAGGCATACTGGCAGAGCAGCGCAAGCCGGCGAAAGCAGCGGTCATGCCCAAGAAGCCCGGCAACTGTGGCTGCAAGGGAGGCTGCTGTTAATGGAGCTGTTTTATCCCCTCGCAATTCCTCTGACGAAGTACCTGTTTTTTACCGGGAAGGGCGGCGTAGGCAAAACCTCCGCTGCCTGTGCTGCCGCCGTGGCGTTGGCAGACAGCGGTAAAAAGGTGCTGCTCGTCAGCACCGACCCCGCCTCCAATTTGCAGGATGTATTTGAAGTCAGCCTAACCAATGGGCGGGTGCCGATTAAGGGTGTTCCAAATCTTGCGGCAGCCAACCTTGATCCGGTGCAAGCGGCGGCAGATTACCGGGAAAGTGTAATCGCGCCGTATCGTGGTAAGCTGCCCGATGCCGTAATCGCCAATATGGAAGAACAGCTTTCAGGTTCTTGTACCGTTGAGATTGCAGCGTTCAATGAGTTCTCAAATTACATCACCGATGAGAATGTCCAGAAAGAATACGATCATATTATTTTTGATACCGCGCCGACAGGGCATACCCTGCGTATGCTTCAATTACCTTCCGCATGGAGCAATTTCATCAGTGAGAGCACCCATGGTGCTTCCTGCTTAGGGCAGCTTTCCGGCTTGGAAAGTAAAAAAGAGATTTACAAAAAAGCCGTATCAACCCTATCTGATGGAAAGCGCACAACCTTGATTCTTGTAACCCGCCCGGAGGAAGCTCCCATAAAGGAAGCCGAACGGTCTTCCAAAGAGCTTTCAGAGCTTGGAATCCGCAATCAAGCACTGGTCGTAAACGGTGTGTTGACTTCCTATGATGACAGCATTTCTGAAAGCCTGTACCGAAAACAGCAAAGAGCGCTTGAGGCAATGCCGGAGCAGCTGCGGATGCTTGCTGCGTATTTCATCCCCTTGCGCGCTTACAATATCACCGGCCTTTCTGGTGTGAGAGATTTGCTCACAGAAGATCATGTGATACCTAACAAGGAAAAGCTCCATTCAGAATCGCTGCCGCGCTTGAAAGAAATAATAGAGGATTTGCACCGCACGGATAAGAAGGTCATTTTTACAATGGGAAAAGGCGGTGTCGGCAAGACGACTGTCGCCGCAGCGATTGCTTTGGGCTTGTCGGCCAAAGGAAGAAAAGTTCATCTTGCGACCACCGACCCGGCCGCGCACCTGAAATTCGTCTTGGATAAACACAGCGGCATTACTATGAGTCATATTGATGAACAGGCGGAACTTCGGCGGTATCAGGAAGAAATTCTTTCTAAGGCTCGGGAAACCATGTCCGACGAGGATATTGCTTATATTGAAGAAGATTTGCGCTCCCCCTGTACACAGGAAATTGCGATTTTCCGCGCTTTTGCCGAGATTGTGGATAAATCAGAGGAAAATACAGTAGTTATTGATACCGCACCCACCGGGCATACACTGCTTCTTCTGGATGCAACACAAAGCTACCACCGGGAGGTTAAGCGGACACAAGGGGCTGTTCCGGAATCGGTAAAGAAGCTGCTGCCCCGTCTGCGCAATACGGAAGAAACGGCGGTTATCCTTGTCACCCTTGCGGAAACCACTCCGGTCTATGAGGCGATGCGTCTGGAGGAAGACTTAAACCGCGCAGGCATCAGCGCTAATTGGTGGGTAATCAATGCTTCCATGCTGCAAACGAATACAACCGATCCATTGCTGGCAGCCAAGGCAAGCAATGAAATTCCGTGGATTAATGAAGTGGATTCCCATACTAAAGGCAGCTTTGCAGTCATTACATGGAGTGCGGATGACATTAAGGGCGAGAAGCTGCTGGAGCTCTAATGGAGAGGATATATCATGATAAAGGTTGCTTTTAGCAAGATAATCCGGCTTTCAAACAGGATTAGAGAGCATTTTATATAGGTCTCGCAGGCAAAGTAATGGATTTTTCTTTTGCCTGTAAAATTGCAGCAGACCTGTCTTTTGCCTTTTCAAAAAACAGGTCTGTCTGCTTGGAGTAATCGTGCGAAAAAGATTTCCTCCGCGAACGGGACCGATTCGCGCGTCCCAAGCGTTTAGGCCGAAGGCCAAAACCTTGCCGCGGGCGGAATTCACTTCCGCCGGGGATATTGCCTATTTACGGGATGGCCAACGCTGACAAGGAATACTACATCAATCAAAAAACGTAAATGTCTGACCGAGGAATGCTATACTTTGGACGTTTTCCGGCGGAATGAATATCATCTTGAACCTGAAGTCCGCGGATGCGCTGTCCCACGATGCGGCGCCGAACTGTGGATAGACTACTTCTCCGTTCTTGAGCGTGATTGATACACCTTCTAAAGCCGATATACTTTTCATAACGTTCTTAAGTTCCGGATCGCCACCGGCATAACCCGGGGAAAGGTTGATTTCAAGGCTGGTAGCGCCACAGGTGATTTCCGCTTCCCTGCCGGAAAAATCGGCGGTGAGTGTTCGCGGCACTATATGCTGTACAGTGCTGAACACAATCTCCCAATCTCCGGTTATCGTGCGTGCGGCGTGTTTTCCGTTAAATACGAGCGACAGCGTATCCGGATCATACTTGCCGATATCAAAATCATCGCTCTTATTTCCGGCAGCGTCAAGTTCACCATGAGTTTCCCAAATAACTGTGCCATCGGGAGCTTTCAAGCCGAGGAGTCCGCTGCCCCATCCATATTGTGCAATTTCGTTGTCACGACGATGGATCGTCAGTGTCCCGTCATGCGTTTCAATCCCTGTGATTGCCATGAATTCGGCGCCCGGTACGACAACGGGCTGCGTTATGCCGATCTGCGTTCCGATATGAAAGTCAAGCGGCAGATTCTCAATTGCCTGTATGTCGGAGCAGACCGCCGACAGATGAAGTGACGCCGTCGCCGGTGCAGCGTCGCCGGTGGCAATATCATATTGTATAATCGCAACGGCTGAATTCGTATCGGTGTCATAATCGACGACAGCCGGCACGGATTCTCCATTATTCTTTAAGAAATAAATCGTATCCGAAAGGCGGCCGCCTTCCATATCACGCAGCTGCAGCCGGATATAGGCGTTGTATCCTTCGACATAAGCGCCAAGCGGTGTGATTTCTATTCCGTTGTCTGTGACGGCTCCGGATACGGCATCCCCGGTTGCTACGGCTTTCCCGGCCTTGGGGTTGGCAAATATAGAACTATAGAATTCGCCGATATTGATTACGCCACTCGCCGCAAGTGCGGTTACAAAACCGAGAAACAAAATGACTAAGCAAGCGGCAATCAACGCTGTTCGGCGCACTGTGCGCATATGTGTACGCCGCGGCTGCGCCCGATAGGAAGGCTGAGTCTGTTTCGCACCGGCGATATTGTTTTCACACGTTTCACACATATTGATTTTCTTTAAGGTAAAAAATCCGTGTATGATTTATCATATTGTTGTTATCATTTTTTGCGGCAAGCTCTACAGAGTCATCATATACATGATCCATAAGATTTGTGATCTTCAATTCCATAATCTTTACCTCCTTGAATCAACTTTAGCCGAAGCTTTTCACGACCACGGCTAAGCCTGGTTTTAACGGTGGAAGCGTTCATCTGCATCTCATCGGCAATGACTGCGGTGGACTGGCAATAGTAGTAATGCCGCAGGAATATTTCGCGGTCGGGCTGCTCCATTGATACGATAAATTGCCGAATCCAATCTATCATCTCCTGATTAAGGAATTCGCTCTCCAGGTCATCACCAGAAACGAGAACGATATCATCGTCGATATGTATTTCCGTTCCCATCTCCCGCAGTTTATTTTTTGCCCTGTTGCGTGCAATGCTCCCAAGATAGGCCTTAAGGCGGGGAGCGTCTGTCTTATTGGCGTTGTTCCAAAGCGCCAGAAAAACATCAGAACAGACCTCCTCAATGTCATACTGTGTCATACAACTGCCGATTACGTTATAGATTACTGCGCTGACATATGGGGTGTACCGGTCAATCAGGCATGCAAGAGCATTGCTATTCCCATGGCTTACGGCATGAAGAGCCTCGCTGTCATTCATAAACTCATCACTTCTTCCTTTTGGTATAACAGCTGTCGATTATAATAACACACAAAAATGTAATCTGGTTTCACGAAGGAGAGTCTTTTATATCTCAGTAAATAAAACAAAGGGCTTCCAAAGCCGCGCCCATGGCCCTGGAAGTCCTTGAATTAACGCTATTTTGCTCAATAATACAATAAGAGCCGATCATTCCTGATCGGCTCTTGTTGTATCAAAGACGTTCTTTATAATTTGGTGACCCCAAGGAGATTCGAACTCCTGTTACAGCCGTGAAAGGGCCGTGTCTTAACCACTTGACCATGGGGCCGTTATTGGTAGCGGCGGTTGGAATCGAACCAACGACACTGCGGGTATGAACCGCATGCTCTAGCCAACTGAGCTACGCCGCCATGACTTTGATCTCGCGTCCCCCGCGCGACGCTATTACATAATAACAGACACAGAATGGCTCGTCAAGAGTTTTTTCAAAAAAAAGCCGACAAACAATGACAACTTCCTTGATTAATTTTTTCCAGTTGTGATATCCTATAAACGTTGGAAAAAGGTATGAAGTCAAAAATACGAAGGAGTGGAATGATGAAAAAAGAACATTATACCTACCAGGATTTATTGGATATTGTAGCAAAGCTTCGGGCGCCTGACGGCTGCCCATGGGATCGGGCGCAGGATCACAAATCTTTGAAAAGATATCTTATTGAAGAATCCTATGAGGTGCTGGAAGCCATTGATGAAGAGAGTCCCGATAAGCTTTGTGACGAGCTGGGGGATCTGTTTCTTCAGGTATTGCTCCATTCCCAGATCGCTAAAGAGGATGGCCAATTCGATATGAATGATGTGGTTGACGGTGTAAGTAAAAAAATGATCAGCAGACACCGCCATGTATTCGGAGACGCTGTGGCCGCAACCCCGGATGATGTCGTTAATATATGGGAGCAGGTCAAAAAGAAGGAAAAGGGTATGGAGACGCAGACCCAGGTTTTAAAGAGCGTTCCGGCTAATCTGCCGGCCCTTATGAGAAGTTTTAAGGTGCAAGAAAAGGCAGCCCAGGTGGGATTTGACTGGGCTGATGTAAAAGATGCCTTCTTAAAGATAAAAGAGGAAGATAAAGAGCTGGAAGAGGCATATCATGCCGGCGATGCTGCTTCAATACAAGAAGAGCTTGGGGATCTGCTGTTTGCGGTGGTCAATGTCTCACGGTTTTTGAAAGTTCAGCCGGAATTGGCGCTCACATCTACCGTTAATAAGTTTATTCGCAGGTTTGATTATGTGGAGACAAAGGCGCTCGAGCAGGGCCTGAAGATGGAGAATATATCCCTGAAGGAATTGGATGCTTTATGGGATGAAGCCAAAAGACTTGAAAGAGCGCAAGAAGGGGAGAAATAAATGCGTATTGATAAATTTTTAAAGGTCAGCCGTATTATTAAAAGAAGAACATTGGCCAATGAGGCCTGTTCCAAAGAAAAGGTGACCATTAACGGGCGGACGGCGAAGCCGGGGAGTGAAGTCAATGTGGGCGATATCGTGGAAATACGTTTTGGGGAAAATATTACGCGGTTGAAGATATTGAAAGTTTCGGAGACCGTAAGAAAAGAAGAAAGTATAGAAATGTATGAGCTTCTGTAAAAACAGGAGCTCATTTTCTATATTTTAAACACTATGTGAATATACATAGTAAAGAGTTGTACAAAAGTGGGGGAATCCTGTGATATTCATCCGGACTTGTGCATAAAATTCATCGGCGGAACTTTCATCTATTTTTTAGTTAAGCGTCTAAGGAGGTGCCTGTTATGCCTGAAGAACGAAAGGCTTTTGAACAGCGCTCACAAAATATTATTCTGAAAGACAGAAGGCGGCTGATGGTCTCAGGAGTAAGACATGTGGAAAGCTTCAACGAGGAATGCATTGTGCTGGATTCCGAGCTGGGCATTCTGGTGGTGCGGGGAATGGGAATGCACATCAACAAGCTCAATGTGGAGACGTCTGAGCTTGATGTGGAAGGCGATATAGGATCCTGCGAATATTTGGACAATGGCGGGCCGCAAAGAAAAGGAGGCTTCTTCTCGGGGCTTTTTAGATAGAGAGGTTGCTGGGATCTATGCAGAATAGTGTAACGATCGAATTGACGGTTTTTGGGGGAGCAGCAGCGGCCGGAGTCCTCCTGGCTTTTTTATATGATCTCTTTCGTTTAAAGCGTCGCGTGGTCAAAACAAAAGCAGTGATGGTTCACATAGAAGACATCCTATATTGGCTGAGCGCCGCCATCATTCTGTTTCTGTCCTCCTACATTGTAAGCAGCGGCGAGACCAGGGCTTATTTTTATGCCGGTGCAATTATTGGCGGGCTGGTTTACATGGGTGTTTTAAGCGGGCCCATCCTCTGGATACTATCCCTTCTCATTAAAATTATTGTCTGGCCCTTTTATGAAATTTTTAAGTTTTTAGAACCCGTATTCCGAATGATTCTGCTCCGCTTCCGTAAGGTTACGGGAAAAATAAAAAGCCGGGCAGCCTGTGAGAATTATAGAATACGGGTAAATTTCCTCCGGCTGAAAAATACATTCACAAAGAAATAGGTCAAAAGCCCCTGTTGAATGTTCCGGCAATATGGTATAATTTTATCAATGTATTCTACTAATGAAAATGGTGAAGGGTTATGGCTGTACAAAAGAAAAATAAGGGCTGGTGGGTCGTACCCATTATGGCTTTTGCTTTAATTTATGCCGCATTTGCTTATACAGCTCAGTCGGAAGAGCTGTATACAATTAACCTGGAATTAACAGAACTGAGAGCCAAAATCCAAAAGGAAAAGGAACGGCAGCAAAGCTCCATCAAAGAGCGGGACGAAATTTCAAGCGATGAGAGCATTGAAAAAATTGCCCGTGAAAAGCTGGGCATGGTTCGGGATGGCGAAAGAGTCTTCATTGATACAAATAAATAATGGCTTATAAATACAATGAAAAGAACTTGTTAAAAAGCAGGTTCTTTTATTTTCTATTCAAAGGCGTAATTCCTTTATAATGCTCTTTAAGGTTTCGGCAGATTGATGAAGCAGACGCATCTCTTCTTGAGTGATGGGTATTTCAATGACCTCTTTTATCCCATCCCTGCCCACAATGGTGGGAACGCTGACGGCTACGTCCCCTACGCCATACTGCCCGCTTAAGATGCTGGAAACGGTGAGAATGGAATGCTCATCCCGCATGATGGCTTCACTGATGCGCTGAACGGCAAGAGCCACGGCAAAATAGGTGGCGCCCTTTGCGCGGATGATTTCATAGGCTGAATTTTTAACCTTCTGGAAAATATCGTCCATACTCTGATGATCGGAACAGCTTCGGCAGGTATTACAGTATGTTTCCACCGACATGCCGGCGATGGAGGTATGGCTCCAGGCGGGAAGCTCCGTATCGCCATGCTCGCCCAGAATATACCCGTGAACGTTTCGGGTATCCACCCCCACATGCTCACCCAGCAAATATCGGAAGCGCGCGGTATCCAGAACCGTACCAGAGCCCAGCACGTGGCTGGCCGGAAAGCCCGAGAGCTTCCAGGCCGCATAGGTCAGTATGTCGACCGGATTGGTCACTACCAGTATCAGCGCGTCTTCGGGCCGGTTATATTGAATGACCTGCTCGATGATACTCTTAAAAACCGAGACATTCCGGTGAACAAGGTCAATTCGGGTTTCGCCCTCTTTTTGGTTGGCTCCGGCTGTAATAATAATTAGATCCGAGCCCCTGCTGTCGGCATAGCTCCCCTGATAGATCTTTACGGGCTTGGCAAACGGCATGCCGTGATTTAAGTCCATGGCCTCGCCCCGGGCTTTGGTCTCGTTGATGTCAATGAGCACCAGCTCTGAAAAAAGCCCGCCCAGCATCAGTGTGTAGGCTGTGGTGGATCCCACAAAACCGGCTCCTACAATAGTTGCTTTATGGATGTCTTTCTGGTTCATAGCGGCTCCACTCCCTTAAAGTAGAGAAATCTTCGGATCCTATAACAAAAAACGATGGGATTAGTTTACCCATCGTTTTCGCAATTTATAAAAATATCGTTATTTAAGCGGGCCGATTGGTTAGCCTTTGGAAGCTATTTTTGCCCAGGTGTCTTTCAAACCGACGGTTTTATTAAAGACCAGCGCTCCGGGTTTGCTGTCCTTATCCACGCAGAAATAACCCATTCTAAGGAACTGGAAGCGGTCTCCCGGCTTTGCATCGGCTAAAGCCGGCTCTACCTTGCTGGAGGGCAGAACGATCAGAGAATCGGGGTTCAAGTTCTGCTTGTAATCGCCGCCCTCTGGAAATTCATCGGGGTTTTCCACTTTAAACAGCAGGTCATAAAGCCGGATTTCGGCATCTAAAGCATGTTTGGCAGATACCCAGTGAATGGTGCCTCTGACCTTGCGGCCGTCGGGGGATTCACCGCCTCTGGAAGCAGGGTCGTAAACGGCTTTAACCAGTGTTACCTTACCGGTCTCATCGGTTTCAAAGCCGGTGCATTTTATAAAATAGGCATTTTTCAGGCGCACCTCGCCATCGGGTTTAAGCCGGAAATATTTAGATGGAGGATTGACCATAAAGTCATCCTGCTCAATATAAATTTCCCTGGAGAATGGCACGGTTCTTGTACCTCTTTCAGGCATTTCGGGATTATTTTCGACAGTGAATTCTTCCGTCAGATCATCGGGATAATTTTCAATGACCACCTTCAGGGGGTTCAATACGCCCATAACCCGGTCGGCAGTCTTATTCAGGTGTTCCCTGACACAATGCTCCAAAAGGCCCCAGTCGACGACGCTGTTGGTCCGGGATACGCCCACAAGCTCAATGAAGTTTCTGATGGATTCCGGTGTAAAGCCTCTTCGCCTCAGTCCGCAAAGTGTAGGCATTCTGGGATCATCCCAGTCCGAAACATAGTTTTTTTCGACCAATTCCCGTAGTTTGCGCTTGCTCATCACCGTATAGTTGATATTCAATCTGGCAAACTCATACTGGTGGGGCTGATTTTTGATTCCGGCCTTTTGGACCACCCAGTCGTATAAAGGCCTGTGATCGGCATACTCAATAGAGCAGAGGGAATGGGTAATGCCCTCGATGGCATCCTGCAGCGGGTGGGCAAAGTCATACATGGGATAGATGCACCATGTATCTCCTGTTCTATGGTGGTGTTCCTTCTTAATCCGGTAGATGACAGGATCACGCATATTGATATTGGGCGAGGCCATATCGATTTTAGCCCGCAGCACCTTTTCACCGTTTTCGAATTCGCCGTTTTTCATTCTGGTAAAAAGACTCAGATTTTCTTCGATGCCTCTGTTGCGCCAGGGGCTTTCTTTTCCCGGCTCGGTGAGGGTCCCCCTGTATTCACGGATTTGCTCCACATCCAGGTCATCCACATAGGCAAGTCCCTTTTTAATAAACTCAACGGCATAATTGTAAATCTGATCGCTGTAATCGGAACCATAATAAAGGCGGTCTTCAAAATCAAAGCCCATCCACCTGATATCCTCAATGATGGCATCCACATATTCGACGTCTTCCTTGGTGGGGTTGGTATCATCAAAGCGCAGATTGCACTTGCCGCCATATTTTAAGGCCATGCCAAAATCGATGCACATGGCCTTGGTATGGCCGATATGCAAATAGCCGTTGGGCTCCGGCGGAAAACGGGTGTGGACTTCGGTGACATTCCCGGCTTTTAAGTCCTCCTCAATAATCTCTTCTATAAAGTTGAGCTGCTTATTTTCCATTTCTTCCATATTTACTCCCCATGCTCCTAAGAATTGGGCTCCCAATCAGCCCTGTATATGACTTCCTTTTAGTGAACTGTTATTGTAAGGAGAGACTAGATATGTGCGTAATAATCAGTTTGGTACTCGGAATTTCAATCCACTCTCCTATGGTTATTAAGATTATAAGCCAACACCTGCATAATGTAAACATGGGGACCTTAAAAAAACTTCCCGCGGATATTGCCTGCAGGAAGCTTCTTATATGCCAAAGCTTAAAGCTTTTCCTTTTTATAGTAGGGTTTGATCTGCTGCGTTATCATGGTCCCGATACCTTTATTGGTGAAGATTTCGAGAAGTATGCAGTGAGGGATGCGCCCGTCTATAATATGGGCTCTTCCCACACCCTTTTCAAGCGCGCTTACACAGCCCAGCACTTTCGGGATCATGCCGCTTACAATAACTCCCTCATCAATCAGCCTGTGAACCTCTTCACAGGTAATGGCATGCAAAATGGTACCCTGATCTTTTGAGCTTTTAACCCCTTCCACATCGGTCAGGAGAATGAGCTTTTCGGCTTTCAGAGCCGCCGCCAGTTCGGCTGCCACCGTATCGGCGTTGATATTATAGCTTTGACCATTTTTATCGGTGCCGACGGGCGCGACCACAGGAATATATTCATCCCTGGTAAGCAGCTCCAGCACCCGGGTGTTAATGGAGGTAATTTCTCCTACATAGCCAAGATCCACCTTTTCGCCGTTTAAAAGCTCAAAATGCTTTTTGCATTCGATGAGCATGCCGTCAATACCGCTGATGCCGACAGCCTTGCCACCCTTCTGATTTAAAAGGGATACGATCTCCTTATTGGTCTTTCCCACAAGCACCATTTGAGCAATCTCCATGGATTGGGCGTCTGTTTTGCGAAGGCCGTTCACAAATTCGGATTCTATATTGAAGGATTTTAGAGCTTTTGTGATATCAGGGCCTCCTCCATGGACGACAATAGGGTTGAGTCCTACATATTTCAATAAAGTGATATCCTCTATGACCGAATGCTTCAGCTCATCGCTTATCATGGCGTTTCCGCCGTATTTTATGACCACTGTTTTGCCGGCCAGAGCCTGGATATAGGGGAGAGCCTCAACGAGCACTTCCGCTTTTTTAATGATTTCAGTAAAATCAAACATTGCAAGTCTGCCTTTCTGTATTTATCGCGTAAATTTAATAGTAATTTTGTTTAAACTCTTTAATTCACTCTCAAGGCGCATGCTCAGAGCAAACTAGAGGTACAGTCCCGGTGATAAAAGTCCCTCTGTCTCGGGCAGCCCTGCCATGAGATTGAGGGCTTGAACAGCCTGGCTGGCCGATCCCTTGCCCAGATTATCCAGGGCCGACAGTACGATGAGCCTGTTGGTGCGCTGATCCACCGTTACGCTGATATCAACGAAATTGGAACCGGCAACAGTTTTGGTTTCAGCAAGAGCCCCCGCCGGCAGAACGCGGACAAAAGGCTCATCCTGGTAGTATTCATCATAGACGGCCTGAATATCTCCGGAGGTCAGCCCTTTTTCGGCCAGGTCCAGATAGATTGTAGCCAGCATGCCCCGTTTCATGGGAACAAGGTGAGGGGTAAAGGAGATCAGCACATCCTCCCCTGCCAGCAGGGAAAGCTCCTGCTCAATTTCGGGGGTATGCCTGTGGTTTCCCACGCCGTAAGCTTTAAAATTTTCAGCCGTTTCGCAAAAGGCATAGGGAAGATCCGATTTTCTCCCCGCGCCCGACACGCCTGAAGCGGCGTCAATAATAATATTTTTGGGAGAGACCAGCTTTTTTACCAGTGCAGGCGCTATTCCAAGAATGGAGCAGGTGGGATAGCAGCCCGGGTCTGCCACCAGCCGGGCCTCCTTAATCTTTTCCCTGTAGAGCTCGGGAATTCCATAAACAGCTTCTCCAAGGAGATCCGGGGAAGAGTGGGCGGTCTTGTACCATTCCTCGTAAACCTTTATATCCCGGAAGCGAAAATCCGCGCTGTGATCAATGACGCGTTTTCCTTTTTTCAGTAGCTGAGGTATAACGGCAGAAGCAACGCCATGGGGGAGAGCGGTAATGAAATAGTCGGCCTTTTCTGCCACCAAATCAATATCCAGCGTATCGCAGGTCTTATCGAATAAACCCCGCAGCGAGGGATAAACCGATGAATAGGGTTTTCCCGCAAAGCTGTTGGATACGACTGTTGTGATTTCAATATCGTTCCTCTGGCATAAAAGACGGACAAGTTCAGCCCCCACATAGCCCGTTGAACCGATAATTCCTAATTTAACCATTTGGTAACCTCCTTTAAGAGCCCCTCTGCCAGGTCTGTTTATTATTGAAATATTCATTATCAACAATAAGCTTGCAGAATATTTAGTTATTATTTTCAGTCAATCTTTATATACCCGCTCCAACTTGCAAAAAATGCGGTTCTTCGGCTCTGATCCAGTGAAACCTTTGCAAATAGTGAAGAAAGCAGGCATTTTCATGATGCTAATAATTATACATTTACATGTATAAAAATTCAATACCATTTGATAAATATTAAAATCAGAAGAGTTCTTTGTGTATTTTTGCTTATAAAAATGTGCTGAAAAGCTTTTTTTATTTTTGTTGAATAGTAGGATAGCCTGCGCATGATCCTTTGAGGTACAGTGGATATATAATTTTTGAGGCTTTCTCTTTATTTAAGCCGTGTAAAATCAAATTAGGAGGAACATCGATGGCTGGTGTAGTTCTGAAAAATGTTGTAAAAACATACCCGGGCGGTGTGACGGCAGTCAATAATCTTAATATTGATATCCGGGACAAAGAATTTATTGTCCTTGCGGGGCCTACGGGCTGCGGTAAAACCACGACCCTGAAAATGATCGCAGGACTTGAGGAGATCACTTCCGGAGAGATTTTTATAGGGGACAAGCTTTGCAACGATGTGGCGCCGAAAGACAGAAATATTGCCATGGTCTTTCAAAACTGTGCATTGTATCCCGACATGACGGTGTTTGACAATATGGCCTTTGGACTCAAACTCAGAAAGACACCCAAGGAAGAAATCAAAAAAAGAGTCCATGACGCTGCCCGAATCCTTTCCATTGAGCATTTGCTGGACAAAGAACCGGAAGCTCTTTCGGGATGCCAAAGACAGCGTGTTGCTTTGGGGCGTGTAATAGTTCATGAACCCAAAGTTTTCTTAATGGACGAACCTCTCTCAACCCTGGATGCCGATCTTAGAGTCCAGATGAGAGCTGATCTTTCCAGACTGCATCAGAAGCTTAATATCACCTTTATTTATGTGACCGGCAACCAGACGGAAGCGCTTGCCATGGGCACCCGTATTGCAGTCATGAAAGACGGCATTATCCAGCAGGTGGGCACTCCTCAAAAGCTCTACCATGAACCTGTCAATCAGTTTGTCGCCGGTTTTATAGGCAGCCCGCAGATGAATTTTGCCGGCGCGGCAGTTGTCAAAGAGAACGGAAAGATTTTCCTGGAATTCGGAGAGTATAAACTTTTACTGCCTTCCGGGAAAGCGGAGATCCTTGAGAAGCTTGGTTACATTGGAAAAGAGATCGTATTCGGTATTCGTCCTGAGGATATTCATAATGAATCCACCGGGCCGGAAAACGGAAGCGGTGTTCTTAACGCCAGTGTTGAAGCTGCGGAGCGGCTGGATTCCGAAACCTTTCTCTATACGATGATCCATGATCTCAGCTTTACAGCCCGGGTAAGCCCCGGATTACAGACCCAGGCCGGCGAGACTATAAAGCTTGTATTTGATATGGACCGGATGCATATATTTGATAAGAAGACCGAGGAATGTATAGCGCATTAAATTGATAATAGTTTAAAAAAGCTGTTCCGGGGAGGAACGGCTTTTTTCTCCATCCGGGGGTATTTTGCAAGGGATCCTCTTTCTTATGAAGTTTACCGGCCTTTATGCCAAGAAAGCTTGATATGATGCAAATAAATGTGGAATAATATAGTTGAAATCGGTTTGTTATTAGTAAAAAACATTGGGGGAATATCATTGCAGGTTGTAGCTTTCATTGGGCCCAGCGGAACAGGGAAAAGCCATCGTGCCTCATGGGTAGCCCGGGAAAACGGACTGGACTATATTATTGACGACGGGCTTCTGATCCATGAAAATTCCATTGTGGCCGGGAAATCGGCCAAAAAGGCGCCCTCAAAAATAAGTTCGGTCAAAGTTGCGCTTTTTTTGGAGGAAGAGCACAGAAAAGAGGTCAAAGAGGCTATCTTAAGGGAATCGCCCAAAGGTATACTTGTTTTGGGCACCTCCGACGGAATGGTGGATAAAATTGCTCAGGTGCTTGATCTGGGTGAATTTGACCGGCGCATTACCATAGAAGAAGTGGCCAGTCCTTATGAAATAGAGCAGGCCAGGGATACCAGGATAAAGCAGGGAAAGCATGTTATTCCTGTTCCGGCCATCCAGCTGAAGAAACAGTTTTCGGGCTATTTTTTAGACCCGCTCCAGCTTTTTCGCAGAAAGGGAAAGGGCCAGTTTCAAAATATTGGTGAGAAATCAGTGGTCAGGCCGACTTTCAGCTATTTCGGCAGCTATACCATTTCAGATTACGCCATTTATCAGGTGGTCAACCACATCTTGACCGATATGCCCCAGATGGAGAAGATCACGCGGTTTCGGACCAATAACGGACCGGATGGACTTTATATCGATTTAGATGTTATAATGGTATACGGCTACAATTTAGTGGACGCCATCAAGTCGGCAAAAGTCATGGTTCTTAAGGAGCTGGACAGATTTGCCGGCTTTAATGTAAATAGCCTGGTTATCAATGTTAAAACATTAGTTCTGAAAAAAACTTCATAAGGCTTATCAAAATACTACGCATGAAGGAGTCGAAAAGTCTCTTATGGAAGAACCCAAGTCTGTTTATGCCGGGATGGAAGATGAAGACGTGCTGGCCTTTGTTCACTCAGGTTCCAAACAGGGAATGGAGTATCTTATTGAAAAGTACAAGCCCCTTGTACGGGCTAAATCAAGGAGTTATTTCCTTGCGGGGGCGGATCGGGAAGATATTGTCCAGGAGGGGATGATTGGGCTTTTTAAGGCAGTTCGGGATTATCGGGGGGATAAAAGCATACCTTTCAGGGCCTTCGCCGAAATGTGTATTACAAGGCAGATCATTACCGCCGTCAAAACGGCTACGCGCCAGAAGCATATTCCGTTGAATTCCTATGTGTCACTGAATAAGAAGATTTTTGATGAAGACTCGGATAAAGTCTTAATGGAGGCCATTCAGGAGGCCTCTATCACCAACCCGGAAGAGATCCTTATCAGCAAGGAAGGCTACAATACCATCGAGAGCAGGATAATGCAGTATTTAAGCCCCTTTGAAAAAGAGGTATTAACTAAATATATCAGAGGAATTGCCTATCAGGATATCGCAAAACTGCTTCATAAGCCTGTAAAGTCAGTGGATAATGCTTTGCAGCGCATCAAGAAAAAAATGGAGAAAACTGTACGTGAAGCCAGGGAAGAGGATTATATTTAATGGAGCATTTCTTTTTATTTTTGCAAATTCCCAAAAAATAAATGCCTGTTGTGAGACAACAGGCCAACTCAAAAAATGTGCTAAAAAGGAGGTAAAAGTATGTTAAGGTATCAGTGTCACGTCTGATTATATAAGAACTTTGTCGAAAAAGCAAGAATCTTTTAATATACATGATAGTAAGTCATTTCAGACCTGACGTAAAGAAATCTTAATGGAGTTTTAAAGCATCTGAAAGATTGGTAATTAAACTTTATACCAATTCAATCAGATTGCCCGGATTGCCGATATATGGTCTGAGTATTAATATATATTATACCATTTTATGAGGGGTGAAGATCATGGTTATTAAATGGAAGGATGCTTACAGCTGTTATGATCCCGCTATTGACGAGCAGCATAAAAAAATGATGGATATGATCAATCAGATGGCTGAAATTGTTGAATTAAATGATGATGCCGATCATTATGATGAGCTTTTGGAGATATTTAACGCCTTAAAGGATTATGCGGTCTACCATTTTTCACATGAAGAAAAGATGTTTGAAGAATCCGGGTATGACAGCTTTAATACCAAGATACAGATCCATGAGCACAAGGGATTTATTAATAAAGTTGCATCCATTAATTTATATGACCTGGATGAAAACCAGATGGATACGGCAAGAAATGTCCTGGATTTCCTGAGCAGATGGCTGGATCACCATATTCTGGTTATTGATAAAAAGTTCGGCAGCTTTTTAGAGGAAAATACTATATAATTAATTCAATCCTCGGAATAAGGTTATACTTAAGAGAAAGTAGCATAAGACTGGAGCTGATATTTTGTCTGAGAGAAATAAAGTAACTGTCCGCATTGCAGGCAATGAGTATGTAATATGTGGCACAGAAAGCCCCGAGTACATACAAAAAGTTGCGCTATTTGTTGACCGTAAGCTTCAGGAAATCATGAAGAGAAATCATACTTTAAGTACATCGATGGCCTCAGTTCTGACTGCCGTCAATATAGCCGATGAAAGCCTCAAGACAAGTGAGTCTTTACAGGAAAAAGAGCTGGAACTGTCGGATTTGAAAAGACAAAATGAAGAATTGGTCCAGGAAAATGAACAATTGACAGCAGATTATTCCAGGGCAAGAGAAAGAGAGTCGAAACTTCATCTGGAATTAGCCAGAAAAGAGGCAGAAATTAATGAGATGAGAAATACCATCAATACCATTTCAAACCATAAAAAACTCAGCGAATAAAAGGAGGAGGTACAATGAATTTAATGATTTCTTTGGGAGATCTTATTGCTGTCGTACTTTTTATTCTCGGATCAACGCTTCTTATTTATCTGATACTTGCTATATCGAGGCTGTTCAAGGTTTTAGGGCATGTGAACGAGGTACTGGAAAGCAGCAAGGAAGATATTCAAAAAACAGTGAAGAAGCTTCCTGAGATAACCGATAATGCAGCCAGCATTACGGGAACCCTGAAAGACAATTTGGACAGTATACAGCATATATTCAGTGATGTGGGAAAGATTTCAAATACCGTTAAAGAAGGTGTCGAAACCATCCAGAAGGATATCATTTTAAAGGCCAAGTCCATTCTGGATATTATTGACGCCATAAAAAGGCTTATTGAAAAAAGAAGAGAGAACAGTAAAAACAAAAATAAGAAAAAAAGCACTGTTTATAAATATACCTATAAGCCGGGCCAAACCATGCCTGATGAGGTAGAGATCATGCCCGGCGCGAATAGCCCGGAAGAGTCGGACAAGCCCCATGAAGGGTATGTAAAGGTGGCGCCTGAAAATAAACAGAAAGCTGACGACATCAGCGACTATACGACATCAGAGTAATTTTTTCAGAAAGGTTTATCAATGAATCATAGAGACCGTCATAATATTGAGCTGCTTGCGCCTGCAGGCAGCTTTGAATCACTTAAAGCGGCTATTGTAAACGGAGCCGACGCAGTTTATTTAGGCGGCGGAAAATTTAACGCCAGAGTAAATGCAAGCAATTTTTCAGAAGATGAGCTGCGCAGGGCCTTGGATTATGCTCACGAGAGGGACGTCCGGATATACATTACCCTCAATACATTACTGAAAAATGAAGAGATGGAAGCTGCCCTTCGATTTGCGGCATTTGCATACCGGGAAGGGGCTGACGCCTTTATTATTCAGGATCAGGGCCTTTTAAAGGTACTGAGGGAACAGCTCCCGGAGCTGGTGATCCATGCCAGTACCCAGATGACGGTGACCAACAGCGAATCGGTGGCCGCTCTTGAAAAGCTAGGGGTCAAAAAGTTTGTGCTGGCCCGGGAGCTGACCCTTGAGGAGATTCGGGCCATGTCGGGAAAAAGCAGCGTGGAGCTGGAGGTGTTTGGTCACGGAGCCCTGTGCATATGCTATTCAGGCCAGTGCCTCATGTCGAGCTTTATTGGGGGAAGGAGCGGAAACCGCGGCAGCTGCGCTCAGCCATGCAGGCTGCCCTGGTCCCTTTCAGCCGATGGCAAAAGCTTTGGCAGGGAATCTTATTTAATCAGTCCAAGGGACAATATGCTCATCGATTTCCTGCCGGCATTAAAGAAGGCCGGCGTCGTCTCCTTAAAGCTGGAGGGCCGGATGAAATCCCCTGAATATGTGGCTGTGGTCACTTCCATCTATCGGAAATATTTAGATCTCCTGGATGCCCTCGGACCGGAAGCCTACAAGGTTGAGGACGAGGACAGGGAAAAACTCATGCAGGCCTTTAACCGGGGCGGATTTACGAATAGCTACCTGAAAGGCGACCGGAATTTTAAGCATCTGGTCTATACTGCTCACCCCAAAAATCAAGGGGTCTTGATCGGGAAAACGGAGGCGTCCAGGCCTTTGTATGTGAAAATAAAGCTGGATAAGCCCCTGCACATGGGCGACGGCCTGGAAATCATGGATGAGGAGCACGGCACCCAAAGTCTGATTGTGACCGATATTATGGAAAACGGTGCCCATACCCGCTATTCCGGGGCCGGTTCAGCACCCTGGGTGGGCGATATAAAAAGCGCTGCTGCAAAAGGCAGCCCGGTTTACAGAACCTTATCCAAGCCCTTGTTTGAAGAGGCTGGGAAGACCTATGAGAAGGGAGAGACCGCCCTTGTTCCCGTGGACATGTTCTTTACCCTTAAAACGGGCCACGCCGCTGTACTTGAAGTAAAGGATGACAGCGGCAGCAGCATTGTATCGAAAACTGAAGCCATAGCGGAAAAAGCGCTTCGTAAGCCTCTTTCAAGGGAACGTATAAAAGAGCAGCTCCAAAAGACCGGGGATACTCCCTATTACCTGCGGAAGCTTGAGATAGATACCGACGAAATAAGCACCATTCCCATTTCGGCACTTAACGCCTTAAGGCGGGAGGCCTTGGAGAAATTAAGCGAAAGCCGTATAGCAAGCTATAAGAGGTCTCTGCCGGAGCAGTTTGAAAAGCAATTTTCTAAAGGGCAGGCTGAGGTGCATGACTCTTTGCCCAAGCCAGGCAAATTAGCCCTTTCTGCGTATTTTTACAAGATTCCGGATACCTTGATAAACTTTGACGGTTTAGTTCAACGGGTGTATCTCCCGGTTTCGGCGTGGCAAGAGCTGGAGGACTTAAGGAAGGGATTTAAAGGCGAACTTTTTCTGTGGACCCCTCCGGTTTTGAAGGATGGCGAGCTGCACCAAATCGGGGAAGTGTTAAAAGAATCGTCGGGTCTATGGGATGGCCTTGCCTTTGGAAGTCCCGGCGCGCTTCAGTACCTGAAGCGGATTTTTCCGGATAAGCTGTTCTGCGCCGATTCGGCCATGAATCTTTTCAATGATGAGGCCATACTTCTTCAGAAGAGCCTGGGTGTCCAAACAGCGGTTCTTTCCCCGGAGCTGCGGCTCAATGAGGTGCAGTCCTTTAAAACCCGGGCCCTCGCCCTGGAGGCTGCCGTCTATGGACGGATTCCGCTTATGACCATGGAGTACTGTCCTTCTTCAGCCGAAGGGGTCTGTACCCAGCGCTGTGCTTCATGCGGCAGGCGGGAAGGGTTTTTGAAGGACAGAAAGGGAGAGGTTTTTCCCTTTGTCAGAGATCCCGTTCTGCTAAGAACGCAGATTTTCAATGCCATGCCTGTGCTTATGGATGACATGGAAGCCCTTGGAGAAACAGGACTGAGCTTTTTACGGCTGACCTTTACAAATGAGGACAGGGGGACATGTGAAAAGGTGACCCGTTATTTTTATAATCAGTTAAAAGGTATAGAAGACTCTCCGCTGAAGGCATTTGTGCAGGAGCTTAAGGACCGTGGCTATACCAAGGGACATTGGTTCAGGGGAGTTTAAGAACCTATGGGCGAGAGGCCGCTAAAAGAGTGGAATGCTTTAAGAAAGCTCTGAAATCTTACCGGAGGAAATTAAACAGGAAGAGGTTTCACAATGGTTGATGTTTATGTGGAGATAATACGTGAGGGCGCTATTCTGCCCGCTTATGCCAATCCCTATGATGCGGGCATGGATGTCTGCGCGGCAGAGGATATGCTGATAAAGCCGGGAGAAACGGTAATTATCCCGACGGGGCTGAAATTCGCCATTCCGGATGGCTACGAGATTCAGGTCAGGCCAAGAAGCGGCATCAGCCTGAAGACCCCTTTGCGCCTGTCCAATTCACCGGGGACAATAGATGCCGGATATCGTGATGAACTGGGCGTTTTGATGACCAATACCTCGCCTGAAGGCGGCTGCTGCCCGTCCCGGCCTGCGCAGGATGAAGTTCTCACTCTTGACAGCAAGGGCAATCAAAAGGGTGTCTACAGGATACGCAAGGGCGAAAGGATCGCCCAGCTGGTATTGGCAGAGGTTCCACGCATACATTTGATACAGGTGGATAAGGTCTCCGAAATCGGCGCCGATAGGGGCGGAGGCTTCGGATCAACAGGAATTTGAGGAGGTTTTTATAATGATTAGTAAACAAAGACTGACGGATGAATTTTTGAGTCTCGTGAGAATCGACAGCCTTTCCAAACAGGAAAGAAAGATGGCCGATGCTCTTCTTAAGAAGCTTAAAGCCATGGGCCTTGAACCATGGGAAGATGATACCGGTTCCAAAATCGGCGGGAATGCCGGCAATGTGATCTGCCGCATCAAGGGCGAGCCCGATAGGCCGGTGCTGCTGCTTATGGCCCACATGGATACGGTGGTGCCGGGAATATCCAAAAAACCCGTTGTGAAAGGGGATATTATCAGAAGCGACGGAACGACCGTTTTAGGCGGTGATGATGCGGGCGGAATCGCCGTTATACTGGAAACAGTCAAATCTCTCCAAGAGGATCGGGAGAAACACGGCGATTTATATCTGGCCTTTACAGTGGCAGAGGAAGGGGGTCTCTTCGGTGCCAGAAATCTGGATTTGAGCCGGATCCTCGCAGATTTTGCCTTCATTTTGGATGACGGGGGCCCCATTGGGAGCGCAGCCGTAAAAGCCCCCTTTCATAACCGGTTTCTCGCTGAATTTAAAGGCCGGGCGGCCCATGCCGGTTTAGAGCCCGAAAAAGGTCTGAACGCCATTATGGTGGCTTCCAGGGCGATAGCCCAAATGCCCCATTTTGGCAGAATTGACGCGGAAAGCACCTCTAATATAGGAATCATCAGCGGCGGCCAGGCCCGCAATATTGTCTGCGACTCCTGCACCATTGAAGGGGAGGTGCGTTCCATCAGCGAAGAAAAAATAGAGCGCTATACCGAAGAAATTTTGAACTCCTTCCGGGAAACCGCGGCAAATATGGGCGGAAAAGCGGAAATTACACTGGAAAGAATGTATCCGGGCTACAATATTAAGGAGGATGCTGAAATTATTCAGCTTCTGAAAAAAGCGTCGGATTCTTCGGGCATCCCGCTGTCCCTTCATTCGACGGGGGGCGGCAGCGATACCAATGTGATTAACGGCGCCGGAATTCCCGCAGTGGATATCAGTGTCGGCATGGAGCAGGTCCACAGCACCGGCGAAATGATCCGTATTTCCAATATGGAGAAGGCCTGCGTATTTTTGACGGCTATTGTTAAGGCTGCGTACGCATATAATCGGTGATAATTTCCTGGATATTGGAATCCTTAATATTGATGGCAATCTGAATACGTCTGTTTTTTGTCTTGGCCGCTTCATTGACTTCTGCTGCCAGCGGCCTGAACTCTGAGAACCCCGATGCCTGAAAATACCGGCCATAAGTTTTTTCAAGGGCGGGGTTCTCTTCCATCATAGCGGTAATCACGGTAATGGCCCGTTCACAGGAGAGGGCGTAATTGTTTTGGTAGGTATCATCGGAATCCGCATATCCCGATATGACAATGGAATCAATGTTTTTTTGGATGGACTGGTTTGACAAAATTTTGTGGAACACTGCAGAAAACTGCCGAAGCATTTTCCGGCCATTCTCAGAGATATGGCTGGAACCTTTGGCAAAAAGGAGGCTGCTCTGAATAACCAGGTTGGCATTGTCGTCAATAACTACCTGGGGCTCTCCACTTGCTGGCCGGACAGCGCCCAATTCCGCTTCAATGGAGGCCTTCACCTCTTCCAGCAGGCTCAGGCGAAGCAGGGATATTTCCTGAAGCCGGCTTTTGACCTGGGAAAGCTCGCTTTCTTTCTGGCTTAAGGCGTTCTGGTCTCTCTGCAGCTGGGACTGGAGGCCGCCGATAGCCGCTTCCCTGTCGGCCAGTGACTTTTCAAGACCGGCCATCTCCTGCTTTTTCTGTTCTAATTCCAAAACGGTCATATCAAGGTTTTTTTCAGTGTCTTCAAGCAAGCCCTGCTTCTCCGTAAGCAATGCGGAAGCCTGGCCGATCTGAAGATCCCAGGATTTTGCCAATACGATCTGTTTGATCAATAATATGACAATAAAGAAAAAGAGTACGAACACCAGGGAGGATATGACATCGGTAAAGGAAGGCCAATAATTCTCTTCCTCCCGCTCCCCCTGATGGCGGGCCATGGGTCTCATCATATTTATCTGCCCCTTTCTATGCGGGCGACGGCGGCCTCATTATAATTTAAAAGCTTGTCCGGAATGTCATCGACAATTTTCAAAAAGATCTTTCTGTCCTCTTCCGATTCGTCAAGCTTTTGGGAGAGCTTGTCCAGTATTTTGTGAAGCCCATCCAGCCTGTTGTTTTCGCTGCCCAATTCATTGACCAGGCGGTTCAGCGTTTCGGTGCAGGAGTAAATACCTATACCGCTTTGATAGAAGGTCTCTGAAGTTTTGTCAAGGGACTGGCAGAGCAGTGCGACGCTTTTATCCCACTGCTCAAGATCTTGCCGCCATTCTTTATGCAGGCCTTTTAAAGACTGAAGCTCTTCGGTATAGCCTGTTACCGCTTGATTAAAAACGTTTATGGAATCTGTAACAATGGTTGAGAGCGTGTTTAACTGATCGCTCTGGTCCAGAGACTTACTGTTTTCCCCCATAAACTCCGATGCCAGCTTGACGTCCAGATATTCCTCTACTTGCGTGATAAATAGTCTTCTGGCGTCGCTGGCGCCCATAAAGGTTGTGAGAAGGGAAAACAGGATGGAGAAGCCTGTCCCGAAAAGGCTGGTAATAAAGGCTACCGACATACCCTCAAAGGATGAAACCAGAACCTTAAAGGTGTTAATGGCCGCCTCAGCCATTAAGGCTTCGGCGCTGGTTTGGCTCAGCATGCTGCCGATATTGCCCACGGCGACTGTAAGTCCTGTAAATGTTCCGAAAAGACCCGTGGTAATAAGCAGTCCGCCCACTTTCTTTAAGTAGATTTCTCCCAGAACGCATGGCTTTTGATAGGCTTCCATGGCCATATCGATAATGGCTCCCGTGTTTACCGCTTCCAACCCGTTATGCAGGCTTTCTTTGTATTCTTCGGTGAGCCAGGTCAGCATTTCCGATTTGAATCCGCTGATTTCCCCTGCGCAATAAGCGGCCAGCTCCAATGAGAGGGACAGGTACTTGCGCCGTATGAGAACATTGGCATAGAATCCGCTTATGAAAATAATGATGATGAGCCCTGTAATAAGGGAGCCCATCAACCCCATCCGGCCGTATAGATCCGCAAAAATATCCAGCATACCAACACCCCGTCCATTTCCTTTTGTATTTTTCAAGAACTTGTACAAGCTATATATATTTTCGGGGGCTCTATGATAGAACATTGCGCAAAAAAAGGAGGCATTTGCGGAAAGAATCCCGAAAACGTCTCCTTTATCTTTTTATATACCAGAACAAGAATCTTCATGCTCCGGCTGCAGCTTCTAATTTTTCATGCAATCAATAAGTGATACCCTGGGCGTACATGGCTTCGGCAATTTTCTTAAAGCCGGCAATATTGGCGCCCAGCACAAGATTGTCAGGCTGGCCGTATTCGGCAGCAGCTTCACTTGCGTTCTTAAAGATTTCCTGCATAATATTCTTCAGCTTGGCGTCAACTTCCTCAAAAGACCAGGCATACCGGATGCTGTTCTGGGCCATTTCAAGGCCGGATGTTGCGACGCCGCCGGCGTTCGCAGCTTTTGCGGGGGCAAAGATAATCCTGTGCTTTAAAAAGATTTCAATGGCCTCCGGTGTAGAAGGCATATTTGCGCCTTCACCCACAGCAAAACAGCCGTTTTGGACGAGAGTCTCCGCGTTATCGGCATCCAGCTCATTCTGTGTGGCACAGGGGAGTGCGATATCACAGGGGAGGGACCAGATTCCATGGCAGCCTTCCTTGTAAAGGGCTGTGGGATGGCGCTTCACATATTCGGAAACCCGTCCCCGCTGGACTTCCTTGATCAGCTTGACCGTATCCAGTTTGATGCCGTCCTTATCGTATACATAGCCGTTGGAATCGCTTAAAGCAACCACCTTGCCGCCCAGCTCAGCGACCTTTTCAGCCGCATAAACAGCAACATTTCCTGATCCGGAGATGACAACAGTGCTGCCCCGAAAGGATTTGCCTCTGGCTTTTAGTGCTTCATCCATGAAATAGCAGAGTCCATAGCCGGTCGCCTGAGTCCTGGCAAGACTTCCGCCATAGGAGATGCCCTTGCCGGTCAAAACGCCTGTAAATTCGTTGCGAAGCTTTTTGTACATACCGTACATATAACCGATCTCACGGGCGCCCACACCAATATCACCGGCAGGAACGTCGGTATCAGGACCGATATGGCGTGCAAGCTCAAACATAAAGCTCTGGCAGAAGCGCATCACTTCCATATCGGATTTGCCCTTGGGGTCAAAGTCGGAGCCGCCCTTGCCGCCGCCCATAGGCAGTGTGGTCAGAGCGTTTTTAAAGCACTGCTCAAAGCCGAGAAACTTGATAATCCCAAGATTTACAGAAGGGTGGAAACGGAGTCCGCCCTTATAGGGGCCAATAGCGCTGTTGAACTGAATACGGAAACCACGGTTCACACGCACATTGCCATTGTCGTCAACCCAGGGAACACGGAATATGATCTGTCTCTCGGGCTCGACGATACGATCAAATATACCTGCTTTGACATATTCAGGATGTTTATCTGCAACGGGTTCTAGGGATTCCAGCACCTCTTTTACGGCCTGATGGAATTCCGGTTCTCCCGGATTGCGCTTTATCACTTGTTCATAAACGCCAGCAAGAATTTTCATATATAATAACCTCCAGCAGTAGAATAGATTTCTTCAAACCCTAACAATAATAACCATTGTTAATTGCAACAATAACATCCAATACTTGCATATAAATTATATGCTCAAGAGTTAAAAGCGGTCCGTGCAAACGCCTGGTTCCACTGCTGCGCCACAGCGAGGAACATATTGTGTTAAACATCTTACGTCGTTCTAAGGCCGATGGGAATGAAAATCGGACCGGACAAAATGAATTATACCAAAGGAAGCCGTGAAATGCAAGAAGTGAAAAGCAAAGTTGCAAAAAAATAACCTCAGTCGTTACCGGAATCAGGGGTTTTGGCCTCGAAAGGCGGCAGAGTGATGTTTCTGGTGCCGTGAGTGATATTAAAGTGTGTAAGCGGAGCAGGATAGCGGAGCTACCGAATAAAATCCCGGACGGATTTTATTGAGGGCACACTTTAATTCACTCTATAGGCACATGCTTAGGGCGAAAGAAGAACCTCATTCATTAATACAATCGAAGATTGTCGATGGAAAAAGAAAAAAAGATTCCCGGACAAAAGATCCGAGAATCTTACCAAAATTTTTATAAAATTTTTATTTCTTTGATTTAATGTACTCGTCAATAGCTGCGGCTGAGGCTTTGCCTGCGCCCATAGCCAAAATTACAGTAGCGGCGCCGGTCACGGTATCTCCGCCGGCAAAGACGCCCTCTTTGCTGGTTTGTCCCGTTCTCTCATCGGCGATAATACAACCGTACTTATTGGTTTCAAGATCGGGTGTAGTGCTGCGGATAAGAGGATTAGGGGAAGTACCGATAGACATAATAACGGTATCCACATCAATGGTATGCTCGCTGCCGGCTTTGGCAACGGGACGGCGTCTTCCGGAGGCATCGGGTTCACCCAACTCCATTTCTATACACTCGATACCATTGACCCAGCCCTTCTCATCACCGAGAATCCGGGTAGGATTGTTGAGGAGCTTGAAGATAATGCCTTCTTCCTTGGCATGGTGAACCTCTTCCTTACGTGCAGGCAGCTCCACCTCGGAACGTCTGTATATGATATATACGTTTTCAGCACCCATACGCTTTGCGCATCTTGCAGCATCCATGGCCACATTGCCGCCGCCTACAACAGCAACGGATGTGCTCTTCATGATCGGTGTGAGGGCATTTTCTTTATAAGCCTTCATCAGGTTGATACGGGTAAGGTATTCATTGGCGGAATAAACGCCGTTTAAGTTTTCACCCGGAATATTCATGAAGGAGGGAAGACCGGCGCCGGAACCGATAAAGATGGCCGAATACCCTTCCTCAAAAATTTCATCAATGGTCAGAATCTTGCCGATAACCATATTGGTGCGGATTTCAACACCCTGTGCTAAAAGTCCGTCTATTTCAGCCTGAACCAGCTTTTTGGGAAGCCTGAATTCAGGGATTCCGTATACCAGCACGCCGCCGGCTGTATGGAAGGCCTCAAAAATAGTGACGTCATAGCCCAGCTTTATCAAATCGCCCGCACAGGCAAGCCCCGAAGGACCAGAACCGATGATGGCGACCTTTTTCCCGTTTTTAGGTGTTTTCTTCACAGCTTTTTTCACATTTGCCATTGCCCAGTCTGCGGCAAAACGCTCCAGACGGCCGATTCCTACAGGCTCGCCTTTTATTCCCCGTACGCATTTTTGCTCGCATTGGCTTTCCTGCGGGCAAACGCGGCCGCAGACGGCGGGCAGACTGTTTGTCTCAGTGATTTTTTCATAAGCCTCTGCAAATTTTCCCTCTGCCATGAGAGAAATAAATTCAGGTATTTTAACATTTACGGGACAGCCTGACACGCAGGGTTTATGCTTGCAGTTTAAGCAGCGCTGTGCTTCTTCTATAGCCATTTCCTCAGTGTAGCCCAGAGAAACCTCTTCGAAGTTTTTATTGCGGACTTGAGGATCCTGTTCCGGAATGGCTACTTTTTTTAGTGACATATTAGCCATTGACCATACCCTCCAATCTGCATACATGATTCTTTTCCTGTTCCTTGTACATGGAAAGACGTCTCATAAGCTCGGTGAAATCTACCTGGTGGCCGTCAAAATCAGGGCCGTCAACGCAGGCAAATTTAGTTTTTCCGCCGACGGTAACCCTGCAGCCTCCGCACATTCCGGTTCCGTCGATCATAATGGGATTCAAGCTGACGACAGTCTTTATGTTGTAGGGCCTTGTAACATCGCAGACAACCTTCATCATAATAGGAGGGCCGATGGCGATGACAACATCGTAAGTATTCCCTTCATCAATGAGATTCTTTAATATATCGGAGACAAAGCCCTTTGTTCCGTTGGATCCGTCATCGGTAGTGACAATCAGCCGGTCGGATACCAAAGCCATTTCTTTTTCCAGAATAACCAGGTCCTTATTTCTGAAACCTGCTATTACATGGACCTCAACACCCATGCTGTGAAGCTTCTTGGCTTGGGGATATGCAATGGCAGTTCCCAGACCGCCGCCGATGACGGCAGCTTTCTTGACATTTTCAAAATGAGAGGCAATACCCAGCGGCCCGCTGAAATCATGGAGGCTGTCTCCCACGTTCAGTGCCCCCAGCATTTTTGTCGATGCGCCCACTTCTTGAAAAATAATAGTGACAGTGCCTTTTTCTCTGTCATAATCGGCAATGGTTAATGGAACACGCTCTCCTTCATCATTTACACGAAGTATAATGAATTGACCGGGCTCGGCCTTTCGGGCCACATAGGGAGCCTCGATTTCAAGAAGCTTTACTTGTTCATTTAACACTTCTTTTCTAACTATTTTGTACATTTGTATTCTCCTTTGCTCCTTTCTACAGATAATATTATTTAGTTAATTGCTAAACCCCAAAAGTCGCTAATATTCAGCATCTTCAAGGGTAGTTATCTATACAACTCCTCACTTTTCCGTGGTATAATGTAGTTGATAAGGTACATATTCACAAAAAAGTAAGGAGTTATAAGCCAATGATTAAACCGAAACAGCTATCACTCAATGATGTTTACGCAGGCTGCCTCGAATCCTTTGAAAACGACAAACCCAAATTTCTTTCTATGCTAGAAGAACACCTTGATATTGATGCCCTTATCCCATTGAGTTTCAAAATGCATTTCAGAAATCATACTGGAAGGCCTCGTGGATACTCTCTAAGCGCATTTGTTCTTGCTCTCATTATTCAGCGCATATTTAGCATTCAAACCGATAGCCTTCTGATTGTATTTCTCACATATTCACGGGAGATCCGCGAATTCTGCGGCTTTGATAAGGTGCCGGATGCATCAAAATTCACACGCTTTAAACAGAATTTTAAAGATGACCTCAAAACCATGTTTGACAATCTTGTCGATCTTACCGAACCAATCTGTCAAGACATAGACAGCACACTTGCGTCCATGACTATCTTTGACACCTCCGGTGTTGAGGCATACGTTGGGGAAAACAATCCAAAGTTCATTAACGCTTTAATTAAAAAGTTGAAAGCATGGAAAGTCGCAAAAGGACTTGATGATTCCTATGATCCGCATAAAGCTGCATATGCTTTGATGCCAACTCACGCCGAAGTTGATCCTGCCATCAAACAAATGTATATCAATGGTCACTTCTGCTATTCCTACAAATTTGGCATGATTACAAATGGGCTCGGTATTGTTCGTGATATTAATTTTTACGATGAAAATTATTACCTTGAGCATCCCGAAATTCAAGTTTCCAAAAAAGACGATTCTCCAGATGAAAATAAATCGTTAGCAGATTCTAAGGCACTTCTGCCAAGCCTACGCGATTTCTTTCAGAAACACCCATTGATAAAGCCAGACATATTTCTCGGAGATTCTGCTTTTGATTCCATCGATATCTACAATGAGTTGCTTGGCAAAGATGGTCTTGGTTTTAACAAAGCATTTATTCCGCTTAATTCCGCACATAATTTAAAATATCCTGATTGCCCGATTAATAAAGATGGTTTGCCATGCTGTCCGAATGATTCTAAACTTCCAATGAAGCCCGAAACAAGTAACTCGCATCTTCGCTGCGGTATGCTTACCCTCAAGTTTGTCTGTCCTAAGATGTCGTGGAAAAAGTGCGAAGATGGAAAGCACAGATGCCGCACTTCTTGTGAAAACCCTTGCACAGATTCCCCCAGCGGTCGTATGTTTTATGTTTATACAGAAAAAAATCTTCGTACCTTTCCCGGAACCGTTCGTGGAACTGAAGAATGGGACAATACCTACAAAATACGCGTTACCGTCGAAAAGTCAATTAACCATTTTAAAGACAGTTTCTGCGTTGCAGGGCGAAAAACAAGAAATGCTCTAACCTCGGAAGCAGATTTGTATTTAGCAGGCATTACTCAACTAGTTACTGTGCTTCTTGTTGATAGTATACACCAACACAAATACATACGAAGCCTCAAACCGTTGATTTCAGCA
>ENA-UOOK01000456-UOOK01000456.1-fermentation-metagenome-genome-assembly--contig:-NODE-456-length-53811-cov-12.319518_pt1 | contig 53811 bp, 56 predicted proteins | sample MGYA00245777_ERZ724023 | MGnify/ENA primary metagenome ERZ724023 (study PRJEB28704, sample SAMN03018312) | fermentation metagenome | biome: anthropogenic terrestrial biome; feature: soil; material... | reverse complement strand
TGCTGCTTATTATATTATTTGGCATTTCGTTAAATGAATCCGCCCAATTAAAAATTTTATTAGCATTATCATAAGCGTCGTTGTCATTACCGGAAGCAACCTCAATTTTTAATTCACCAAAAGATAATTTACAATACTTACGAACAAATCTTGATATAGATGCCGATGAAACATTTAAAGTTTTTGCCATTGCATGTATATTTGCCTTTACAAATTTATCTGTATCCTTCAAAATATAATTTGCGATAACTTTTTCGGTATCCGTCATCATATCATAATTTCTTTCTATTAATCTTAGGCTTTGCAACGGTATATCTCCTTCCATTTTACTAATTAATTAGTATTCTATCATTATCCACACACTTAATTTTATTGTCTGGCTTTATGATAAATTTTACAGGGTTACCATATTCATTATACCATAATACTAACATACACAATTAATTGAGTCCCTACCTGCTTCTATTGCTATATTAACAAGATTATTCAGATTCTCCTCACGGCTTAAAGCTAATGTTGTCTCTATAATCATGGGAAGATTTACGCCGGTTATAATCTTGATATTGCTTTTATTATTTTCCCGGATATATTTATAACTTTCATTAAAAGGTGTTCCTCCCATAATATCGGTAAATATTAATACCCCATTATAGTGGGAAGTCAATGTATTCAGCTTCTTTGTCAGTTCCTCTTTATAATTGTTGTAGTCATCAAATTTTAAAACAAAAACATTATGATTTTCTCCTGCAATCATTGCTAAGCTATTCAGCATCCCTTGGCATAAATCTCCATGGGAAGTCACTAATAATCCTATCATTTATACCCCTCCAAATGTAATTGCTTATTATAATGTGTTATGGATTCATCGTCGTGGATAGTAAATTTTAAGAATGCGGCATCTTCCTTTTATTTTTATATTACCTGAAGAAGCCGGCACAAATATTGTTTCTGTATATGATAAATTATATAGTTCGTCTTCACATTGTAATACGCAGTTCCCTTTAACACATGTAAGAATGTAATATTGTCCATTACTCAAAATATCCATTTCATTTTCTATGTCAATCACATCTGCGTGAAATAATATATGTTCAACCCCTACATGGCAATTATTGCTTTGAATTTGAGTTAAAGGAAAATGCTTAATTTCATATTTAGCATTAATGTCTAATGCCTCAAAGCCTTTCTCTAAATCTAACGGGCGAGGGCGGCCATAATCGTATATACGGTAAGTAATGCCACCAAAACTTCCTATTTCAACCACTAACATATTTTTACCGCAAGCGTGCAAAAGACCGGCAGGAATTAATACAAAATCTCCCTGTTTTACAGGTACTCGGTTGACATAATTCTCTAAAGTTCCATCTTCAACTGCTTTTCGCAATATGGCTTTATCTTCTATATTAACACCGGCCGTAATGTATGCTCCTTCATCTGCTTCTAAGACATACCATGATTCCGACTTCTCATAATCATTTATTTTTTGAGCATACTCTTCATTAGGATGCACCTGTATTGAAAGGTCTTCCGCTGCGTCAATATACGCTACGCGTATTAATTGTGTATTCGGATCATCTCCCATTATTTCTTCATGATGATTTTCAATAACCTCTTTAATATTCTTCCCTGCAAATTCACCTTCGGCAATTATATTCTCAGAACCCTTATATGCGCACACTTCTCTGGAAATTCCAAAACCATGTTCATTCAAATTCCTTATTTTTTGCAGCCTATTGCCCGCCCATATACACTTCATATAAACGGGTTTCAATTTTAATGGTTTCATTTTTGCTTCTCCTAACGATTTTTATATTTTTCATTTTTGTAATGAGTATAGTTATCACGTAAAAATGTTTTGTGGATAACTACAGGCTGGTATCCTTTTGCTTCAATAATATAATCATCAATTGTTGCAGGTATCGTAACAATTTCCAGATATTTTTGTGTAAAACGGAATTCAGGATTACTTTTTGAATAAACCTCAATTTCTTCTCCATCCACTAATGTTATGACAGTAAACTGTCCGCTATTATTACCTTCATACTTTCCATGTGTATTCAACTCTATACGATTAGTCTGATAGTACATCAAATCTGTTCTTCCAACGATATATTCTTTATAATCTTGGGATTCTGAAATTAATATGGGTTCTATGACTATATTTTGCCTTACCCATTCTGAATCCCGTTCAAAATGTAATACCTTTTCTGCATTCTTGGTATGAATAGGACGAAATTGTCCTTCTTTGTCCTTACGATTATAATCATAAATTTTATAAGTATATGATCCAAGTGTTAAGCTGCCTAATTCTAAAATAAACTGATTTCTACCGGAAGCATGAATGGTACCGGCCGGTATCATAATTTGCTTCCCCGGAACAGACTCAACTGAATTTACGTATTTCTGATAGTCTATGTCTTGATGATCTCTTTCTGATTTTTTAGCAAGTTCTACAAGTTCCTTGCCATCTCCCTTAAATCCAGCGTATGTTTTAGCTCCATGCCCTGTAGCAATAACATAATACGCTTCATCTTGACGTCCTAACTCATTATAATTATCCATAACAAAATCTTCATCCGGGTGAACTTGAATAGACATATTTCCATCGCTATGCCACGTATCGTCATAATTAAATCTGATCGGAAAATATCCGTCAAATTCATCAAAACATTTTTGTCCCATCATTGACAGCCCTTTTTTCTGTACAAATGTATAGAAAGGAATGTCAACATAATTACCGTCTATATCTACAACTATACTTGTTTCCATTGGTATAAATTCAAAAATCCAAGCTATATTAGAAGAAATATCCTGGGGAATATTCCTAATCTTACGTATATATTCGCCTCCCCAGATTCCCTCCAGATAAACCGGTTTTGCCCTGAAAGGATAATGGACTAAAGTTTCCAAAACGGTTTCTAAACTTGAACCATCCATTAACATATAATTATTATCGTCATTTCCAAGAATATAAAAATCAATACCATATTCATTAAGTAATTCTTCACGCAATTTAAATACAATTTCAAAATCAACGAAATAATTCCTTCTCATAAGTAAATTGAATTCACGAGGGTTTTTATCACCTATATTGGCAAATCTCTTTTCTCTGGCGCGGATAGCTGCAACTTTTGGTGTGACATCAATGTAGGCTACCGCATCACAAAGATTGCGGATGTTTTTTATGGCGCTTCCCAGTCCGTATACTGCTGTTATACCTTCATTCTTTTTCTTTAACACCCCACATAATGAATTTAATTTATCTTGATCCATTAAATCATCCATGCTTCCTTCGAAAAGTTTACCAAATAGCAGGACCGGATCATCATCATAATTTAGCGGTAGGCTTTTCTTTGTTAACTCGTCAATTTCCGATTCTGATTTATAGTAATCTTTTATATTAATAGTAGTTAATTTAATATTTCTCTTTTTGCAGTATTCTCTAATTCCTTTTAATACTACATCAAACTCTGCACTTACATATCCATCGATGGCTAAAGAATATCCATTGTTTTTCATATTTTCAATACAATGTTTTGCAATGGATATTCCTACCTTATCATTGCCAACCACCAAAGACTCCTTTACTTCTCTCGGTAAATCTATTTTATTTACAGCACTCATATCGTCATACGCTAGCGGTTTAAACATAAAACTCATATTCTGTCCCTCCAATTTTAGCATTTACAGTTATCTTCTATAAACACTGATTTATAAAATCTACAATCAAATTTGCCTTGAGATATCCGTCAATTGGAACTATAATATATTCAATAATACTCCAAATATTCCCATGGCAAATGACAAAGCCAATGTTATATACAAACCATTCTTGGGATATTTTTTTATAATATAATAAAATAGAAATACTGTACAATAAGGTAATAATTTTGGTATTACAGAGTTAATTACATCATTTAACACAATTTCTTTCTCTGCAAACTTAAACACCGGTGATAGATTAACCTTTACATAGTTGGTAATTAAACCGGCTGTAACCATCATACCAACAATAGTAGAACCCTCAACAAATTTTTGTATAATATTACTATTTTTCATTTTAAGTATGAATTTAGTTCCAAATTTATAGCCCATCATGGTACCATAGTATCTTACTAAAATACAAACTATTAAATTGGGAATAATAAATACTAAAGGAGCAATCGGGTTTCCTTCAATTGCTAAAGCTGCAGCAAAAGCACCGGTGATAGTGACTACAACCCCCTTAAAGAAAGAATCGCCAAACCCTGCTGTAGGTCCCATTAGGGCTGCTTTAGTAGCTGAAATGGACTGTGCTTCGATAGGTGCCCCCAAAGCTCTTTGCTCTTCTAATGCGATAGTTACGCCCATGATTACATTATGCATAAAAGGATGTGAATTATAAAATTCAGTATTACGTATAGTTGCCTCTTTAAGGTCTTCACCTTTATATAATTTCTTTAAAGCAGGTAAAATTGCATAACAATATCCTAATCCCAAATATCTTTCATAATTTAAACATGCACCGGTAAAGTACGAACGACGGTATATGGATTTTAAATCCTGCTTTGTCAGAATCCTTTGTGAACTGTCTTCTTTAATCTCTCCACCGATTTCCTGGGATTCCTCTTCTTTGCCAAGAGTATAGATGGCCACTGCAACACCAATACTGAATATAGCTATGGATATGACGTTCATCTCTAAATAAGCCGTCATCACATATCCTATTGCTAAAAAACACCAATACCTCTTCAAATTCATCATTTTTAGAAGCATTGCCATACCCATTGCCGGCATTATACCTCCCGCTACACTGAGACCTGTTCTTATAAATTCCGGTAAAATATTATATAGCCTTTCAACCCATGCACTTCCTAAATATATACCTAAGAAAGACGAAAGCGCCCAACAACCAAACATACAAATTAGGCAAAGCATTTGATGTGTTTTAACAGCATCAACATTGCCATCCATTATTTTTTTGTCTGCTCTATGTGCAATAAACAGATTTATATTATAATCCAGTAATAATATAAATTGTGCAAATACGCCTATGGGAAACGCCAATGTTACACCTACCTCTGCATTTCCGCCGCTTGCTATGGCCAAAACAGTTGACATCATTCCTGCAAATTGTGCATTGGGAGGAACACTTCCACCTACCGGGAATACACCCATAAACATTAGCTCTACCGTTCCTCCTACTATTAATCCTGTTCGTAAATCACCCATTAAAAGACCAATTATTGGACCCGCAAATACCGGACGGCTAATTTGGATATGTCCATATCCCAAATTTTCCGTTAAGAGAAGCGCCATAATTAATGCAATTACGATTGAAGTTGCTAATGACATAAAAAAACCCCCTTTAAAATTAAATTTTTGTTTTTTATATCTTCTGACACTGTTTAAATTAAATCTAAAATATTCTTTTTTGACTCTGTCGGCAGTTTTTGTATTTCACATACAATTCCCATATCAGTTATTTCACGTAAAGCATCTAACTCTTCCTCAGAAACATACACTGTCTTAAAGATTTCTTTTTTGCCGGGTTTGAAATGAATGCTTCCAATATTGAGATTGGTAATTTTCACTCCGTTTTTTATTAGGTTTAAAAAAGTTATAGGACTTTTAGCTATTATAAACATTTTCCTCGAGATGTTATTTATCTGTTCGATGGCATCGTTTTCATCAAAAACGCATAGTTTCTTACCTCTCGGGCAAGCCATCTCCAATAAGTCTTTAAGCATTTCATTTTTTGCCGAATCGTTATCCACTACAACAAAAGTATCAAAATTTATAGCCTGTGCCCAGGCGGTGCTAACTTGTCCGTGTATCAACCTTTCTTCCACTCTGCTAAAAACTATAGGCATAACTTATCTCCCTCCTTAAATTTTGATCATTTAATTTTTAAAATTAAATATCGTGAAATAATTCTTTATTATTAATATATCAGAAATTTAATTTATTTTCAATATATATTTTTAAAATTTAATTTCATATACTATTTTATAATTAATCCTTTGTCTTTACCCCTACAGAGTTTTACTTGCATTTGATGTATCCGGCTGAATTATAAGAAAGTTATAAAAAAATAGAAGGAATAAAAATTCCTCCTATTTTAACATTATTGTATTATTTATCTGAACTTCTAATAGGGCTTTTCACATAAGAAAAGTAACCCTTCAAAAAATTTATCGATGTTGACCTTTCCCCCTATATTTCTTTTCCCTCGTAAAAAATCCATTTCTGCCTTTACATTTTCAAAATCAAACAACGTATTGAAATATGTTTGAAAAATTTCATTAGAATAATCTTCTAATCCTTCGCTGGCAATATTAGACAACCCTATTTTAATTGCTCTTCTTATCCTTTGTTTTACTGTTTTGGGTTTGTCCTTGCTTATATATGAGCATAGATTATCTAAATTAAAATCTTCATAGGATTTTTCGGACTCTATAATATACATACAAATTTTAATAATATCGCTTGTCCCTTTTTCTCCCAGCATTCCGACCATACTAAGAGCATTTTTTATCTTGTTGATTTTGTTTTCTCTTTCAGTTTCTTCATGAGAATCCGAATCCTTAAATACCCTCTTTATTCTTTTCAACATCCTTTCCAACTCAATTTTTTGGGCTACTTTATTTGCAACTTTTTCAACCTCAATTATATTTATAGGTTTGTTTATAAAGAATTCTATTCCCAAATTATAGGCTTCTGTTATAAGGTCCGTATCTGAAACTTGAGATATCATTATAAAATTTATTTCCGGTTTAATTTTTTTTATTTCTTTTACTAAACTATTTCCATCTAATTTAGGCATAAGCAAATCGACCAAAACAATATCAGGATTTATAATGATAATTTCCTTTAAAGCCGTATCTCCGTCATTGGAAGAACCGACTACCTCTCCCAAATTGTTTTCTTCTATAATGTTGGCAAGTATTTTTACAATATTTATATCATCATCTACAATATAATATTTCAAAACAAATCCCTCCCGAAAACTTCTTTGGGTATATTTATGGTAAAAACAGTCCCCTTATTCAGTTCAGATTTTACAGAAATCTTTCCTTTAAATTTATTTTCCACAAGATCTTTTACCAATGCAAGACCTATTCCTCTTTCTATATTGCCTGTATCCTTATCAAACTTCGTGGAAAATCCCGGATTATATATATAATCCAAATTATCTTTCTTTATTCCCATACCGTTATCTGAAATATAAAATACATAATCATTCGTATATTCATCTATTAACACTTTCAATATGCCTCGTTTTTTATTTTCCATGGCTTCGATTCCGTTATTTATTAAATTCATGAATACGGACATAAGATAAAAATGATCCTTAACATCAAAATTTACTTTGACATTAAAATTTAAAATTATATCCAATTTATTTCTTGCTATATATTCTTTCATATCGATCTCTAAAATTTTTATTATATCTTTAATGTTCATACAAGATACATCTGATTTATCTTCAGACATTTCTTCCAATCCTTTTATAACTCTTATATAATCCTTTTTTATTTCGTGGACATTTTTAGCAATGTCTAAAGATAAATTTTTAAGTTCTTCAGGATAATTGTTCTCCGAAATTGTCTTATAAGCAAAATATGATTTTTTCATTACCTCCTCAATCTCTGCCATATTTTTATTCATAAAGTAAATCTCACTTTTAAAACTGGCAGTAAGCATCATCAATCTTCTGTATCTGAATTCATGTTCATCTTTTATAAGAAATGACTGGTATCTCTTTATTCCTATTACTATTCCCAGAACAGCAGCGGACCTTAACAATGCTATTAATATAAGCCCCTTGATAATCTCTATATCCATATCAACTATTCCGGTCCTTATACTCATTTCTACCACGTTTGAAAGAAAGTCACAGGAAAAAGAGGCTGTTATAAAACTTGTAAGATTTTTTTCTGTTTTTCTATAATAAAATAAATAAAAAAATATACCATATGAAAAATAAAAAAATACATCAGGCATTACCATTATATATATTTGATGTATATCCTTAATTGTTATATAAAGAACTATGCTTCTAAAAACGGGAGAAACTATCCCCGATGCAAAACCTACCCCTATAGGATTGACATCCTCATAATAATATAAAAGGACAGGAAGTATTATAATCGAAAGAGTTATGATGAACCCTTGAGAATAATAGTTTATATGAAACAGAGCGCCTATCGCTATACATACTGCAATAAAAACCGTATGCTTAAACTTTTTCATTTTTTTCACCTTATCATAAGCTATTATGAAATTGTTTTCCTTTTTATCTATAATACTAAATTTATATCTTCTTGTCCATATTGTTTTTCTGCTTTAATTTATCTTTAAAGCAATAAAAAATCTGCTTTGAAATTAATTTCAAAGCAGATTTTTTCAAATTCTATTTAAATAGATAATTGTAAATCATTATGGCCGCACTTTCTCTGGTCAAATTGCTCTTAGGATTGAATTTACCATCAGAACCTTGAATGATTTTTAATCCATATGCAATATTTACATATCCTAATAATTTTGGATCTATATCCTTTGTATCCTTAAATATTTCTTTGTATATTCCTTCCAGATCTGCGACTTTGCTATATCCCAGAGCTCTTATAATAAATTTGACTCCTTCTTCCTTTGTAACGACTCTCTCCGGATCTCTTTCCCCTTCTTTTACTATTCCTTGAACCGTTAAATATTTATAAAGAGAATTATCAAAATCCTTAGAGTCCGGCTCAAAATAAGGATAAGCCGCTTTACAAATTAAATATAGGAAATCCTTCTGGATAATATTTTCTTTCGGTTTAAACTCATCCGATGAAAAATATATGCCATAATCAGCTAAAGTCTGAATCTGAACCTTTGCATTGCTATCATCAATATCCTTATAAACAGGGGCTACCTTTTCTTTATAAACGTTCCCGTTACTATCCAAAAGCTGTCCCGTAGTCGCACTGATATTTACAGGTTTATCCTGCTTTAACGTATAGCATAATTTTACGGACTTAGTATATTTAGGAGTCGTATAATCATATACAGTCACATATCTAAGTTCCATCCCTATATTACTATACAGAACGTCGTAAGCTTTGTCTGAAGATATTATCTTATCTTGAGACGGAAATTCTCCTTTATACCAATCAATATTATACGATGTTATCTTTCCGTTCACACCATTAATTCCTACACTTATATCATCTCCGTCGACATAAGCTTCACCTGATTTTCTTACAAAATTAAAATATCTATAAATATCATTCTTTTGTACATTTCCCTGCTCCATCAATTCCACTTCTTTATACTTTGAAGGATTGAATTTTTGGATAAAATCCTGAGCGTTCTTTAACAGTTCTTTATCCGAATATTTTACGGAACCTGTACTCGCATTTGGATCCCCGTAATAAAAACTTATCAGTTCTCCCGTTTTAGCATCAACAGACACCTCATAAGTTTCATAATTGTTATTCTCGGATTTTTTATTAAAACTAATCATCCATACATATTCGCCTTCGTTTTTCCAATAGGAATTTAAAGACTTATCAACAACTTCAAATTCTTCACCTATATTTAACATTTTTCTTGCTTTATCTACGGCTTCATCACCATTTATAATTGAAGATATACTTTCAACGGCTTTAATCTCGTCGGGAGATAAATTCTCTCCGTTACCGCCTGCATCTGCCATACTTTTTTCCTCTGCTCCTCCATATAGTCTGTAATAATCGTATGGCATCAATTCTCCCGTCAGTGCATCTACTCCCTTAGATTCTCCTATATAAGAGTATGCTAAATAATAGTTTGGCTTATCCTTTTCATAGGTATATTTATACACCAAATTTATTCCTTTTTTATCTTTAAATGTGCTCTTTGCCTCATCTAAAGATATAATATTTTTGCTATCCGGAAACTTCAAGCTACTGTCCCAATTGAAATTGTAATTTGTAACTTCTCCTGTATTTTTATCTACATATATGGTTGCATTATCATCACTATAAGGAATTCCGTTTACAATCCTTATGAATTCATAATCATATTCATTTGATCCAGGATTCAAAGATGTATTTTCATTGTCATATTTTACAGACTCAACTACTTTAGGATTGACTTTTTTCAAAAATTCCTGAGCAATTTTCAATCCGTCTTCCTTTGAAAGTTTAGGCAGTTTGTTATCTGATGTATTCTCGGAGTTATATTTATTGTAATTAAGAACCGTTCCTTCAGCATCAATAGTCACATTTACTCCCTTAGAGTCCTCCTTGGAATTAGTCCAATTTAGATAGAATGTAACTTTTTCTCCCGAAGAGCTTACATTATAATCAAATTTATCATAAGTATCTGTAATATTAAACAGCTCTTTAGATCTTAATATTGCATCTTGAAGTTTTTTATCATATTGTTCTTCTCCAAATACTGCTAAAGGCAACATCAGAGAAATCATCAGCATAAAAGACACTACTTTTAATATTTTTTTTCTCATAAATAACCCCCCTTGGTATTACAAGTATTTAATAGCTATAATCTTATTTTTATTAACATAAAACTCATCACTTAAGCCATTGGCAATTATCAGTCCTCTTCCACTGCATTTTAAATCTAAAGGATTATATTTATTGCAGTCAAAAATAAAACCTTCTCCTTCATCTGATACTTCAATCTTTATTACTTTCTCCATCACCTCCAGATGGAGTTTAACACATTTATTTCTGTCATAATCATTTCCGTGTATGGCTCCGTTAGTTACAAGCTCATTTAATATCAGCTTAACATCGAACATTACCGTTTCATCCGAAATTATTCTGCTCAATTCATTCAACACGTTTTGTAAAAAATCTTTAATAATATACAAATCACTGCACACATAACCATTAAATATAAAGGACAACTAAATCACATCCATCTAATATATATTTTACGTTTTATGATTTTATTTAAACTATTTAATAGTTACCCATATTTTTGTCCTTCAACCTAATGTTTTTTACTTAATTTATAAAACTATATCTCTCCTTCCATATCAAATTTCTTAAAAATATTATATAATTAAAATATCATAAATGGGTTACAAAACCATTACAATATTGTATAAACAAAAGTGGTTTAAAATAAGCAATAAGCGGGTATTATTTATTATGTTTAACTCATTATGACAAATTTATGAGGAGAGTGATAAAATGGATAGATATGTTTGTGGTCCGTGCGGTTATGTTTATGATCCTAAAGTAGGAGATCCCGACGGAGGTATAGCTCCGGGAACCCCCTTTGAAAAACTTCCTGATGATTGGGTATGCCCAGTCTGTGGCGCTACAAAGGATCTTTTTGAAAAAGAAGAATAATAAAAGAGCAGCAATTATTTTAATTGCTGCTTTTCATTTACTTCAAGTATTTCTTCTATTATTTCCCATATAAGTTCAATATTCATTCTCTTTTCTGCAGAATATGGAATTATCAAGTTTTCATCAGCAATTCCCAATTTCTTCTTTATTACAGAAATCTGTTTTGTAATCTGACTTTTAGATAGCTTATCGGATTTGGTACATACAGCTATGCCGTTAAACCCATAGGATTTAATCCACTTATACATGGTTAAATCATGCTCCCCAGGTTCATGACGTATATCTAAAAGAAGAATTACTTCCACAAGGTTTTCTCTGTTGTGAAGATAATCATCAATCATTTTGCTCCATTTTTCTTTTTCTCCCTTAGACACTTGAGCATAACCATATCCGGGTAAATCTACCAGTCGAAATTGATCATTTATATTATAAAAATTTATAGTTCTGGTCTTCCCAGGTTTGTTGCTTGTCTTTGCTAAACTTTTTCTATTTGTCAATGTATTTATTAGAGACGATTTCCCTACGTTGGATCTTCCTGCAAATGCTATTTCAAATTTATTATCTTTCGGATATTGTTTTTCATTAACTGCTAATGCAGTAATTTCAGACTTATTTATTTTCATTTTTATCATCCTTATTCAGCAAAGAATATTTTAGCACCTCATCCATACTTCTCACAAATATAAATTGAGTCCTTTTCTTTATGTTCTTGGGGACTTCTTCCATATCCTTTTTATTTTCATAAGGAAGAATTATCCTTTTAATCCCCGCTTCACTTGCCGCAAGGACTTTTTCTTTAATTCCTCCTATAGGAAGGACTCTGCCCCTTAATGTTATTTCTCCTGTCATGGCCGTATCCCTTCTTATAGGCTTTCCGGAAAGAGCCGATATAACTGCCGTAGCCATAGTAATACCTGCCGACGGACCATCTTTAGGTATTGCACCTTCCGGCACGTGAATATGAATATCCGTATCTTTATAAAACTGTTCGTCTATACCAAAATCAGAAAAATTCCCTCTTATATAACTTATCCCCGCCATGGCGGATTCTTTCATTACATCTCCGAGCTGTCCCGTAAGTTGGAGTTTACCTGTACCTTTCATACAATTTACTTCTATAAAGAGTATTTCCCCTCCGAATACTGTCCATGCAAGGCCTGTTGCTATTCCTACTTGATTCTTTTCTTTTACTACTTCGTGCTTGTATTTTTCTACTCCTAAGTAGTTATGCAAATTCCCGTTATTTATTCTCACCCTGTTGATATTTTCTTCAACTATTCTTTTAGCCGACTTTCTGCAAATATTGGCTATATTTCTCTCCAAATTTCTAACTCCCGCTTCTCTGGTGTAATTGCTGATTATAGTTTTTAATGCTGTCTCGGAGATATATAAATTTTTCATTTTCAAACCATTTTCTTTAATTTGCTTGGGAAGAAGATAGCCTTCCGCAATTTTTAATTTTTCTTCTTCCGTATACCCCGATATTCTTATAACTTCCATTCTATCGAGGAGTGCATCCGGTATAGTCATAGTAGTATTGGCAGTAGTTATAAAGAACACCTTTGACATGTCAAAAGGTACTTCCAAAAAGTGATCTGTAAAGGAATTATTTTGTTCGGGATCCAGGACTTCCAGCAATGCACTTGCCGGATCTCCTCTGAAATCTCTATTTAATTTATCTATCTCATCAAATAAAAATACAGGATTTTTTGAACCTGCCTTTTTAATTAAACTTATAATCCTTCCGGGCATCGCTCCTACATAAGTTCTTCTATGTCCTCGTATTTCTGCTTCATCTTGAATCCCTCCCAAGGACATTCTTACAAAGTTTCTATTTAAAGACTTGGCTATGGACTTAGCTATAGAAGTTTTCCCAACCCCAGGAGGTCCTACAAAGCACAGTATAGGTCCTTTCATATTTCCGGATAACTTTCTTATAGCTATATATTCCAATATTCTTTCCTTTACATCCGTCAGTCCATAATGATCCTTATTTAATATTTCTCTTGCCTTTTTTAGATCTACCTTATCTTTAGTTTCTTTATCCCAGGGAAGTTCTATAATCCAATCAAGATAAGTTCTTATAACTCCCGTTTCAGGTGAACCTGGAGAAAGCTTATATAATCTCTCTGCTTCAGTTATTGCCTTATCTCTTACTTCTTTAGGCATCTTTACTTTTTTAATTTTATTCTTGTATGATTCCACTTCCTCAGATACTTCGTCTTCTTCACCCAACTCCTTTTGAATTGCTTTCATCTCTTCCCTCAAATAATATTCCTTTTGCACTTGCGTGATCTGTTTCTTAACTCTTTGATTGATATCAACTTTAATTCTCAATATTTCTATTTCTTCCTGAAGCATTTTATGAAGTATTTCCAATCTTTCATAAAAATCAAATGCTTCCAATATTTTCTGATCGTATTCAGGCTTTAAATATATATAAGAAGCTATAATATCCGCAAACCTTCCCGGATCTTCTATTTCGGCAACAGTAACAATTACATCCTGAGATATTCTGTTGCTTAAGTTAGTATATTCCTGAAAATCATCCAGTACCAATCTCATTATGGCTTCCGTTTCCTTATCTTTTCCTATTTTCTCCGGATCATAAGTAAGCTCTTCTATTTCGGCTTCAAAATATTTATCCGTTTCTGTAAAATCTACTATCCGTCCTCTGTTCAATCCTTCTATAAGAACTCTTATACTCCCTCCCGGAAGTTTAAGCATTTGTTTAATTTTCGAGACAGTCCCTATATGATAAAAATCATCTATCCCAGGTTCATCTATTTTGGGATCCTTCTGAGAACATAGTAAAATTAGAGAATCATCTACCATTGCCTTTTCCAGTGCATTCACAGACTTATCTCTGCCTACATCAAAATGAATAATCATATAGGGAAAAACAGATACTCCTCTTAAAGCTATGATAGGTATGGTTCTTTTTAAAATACTATATGGGTTTAACTTCATTTTTTCACTCCTTTATGTACATAACTAAATATAGTTTATCTTATTAAATTAATATTATGAAAAAATTAATGAAAAAGACTCACCAACATGTGAGCCTTTTTCATTATGATGCAGTCTCTCTTTCCCCAGATTTTTTCTGTCTTGCTTTTTTCTTTCTATCAGAAATCACAAGAGTAGGTTCTCCACCATTCATAATTGTTTCCTTAGTTATAACACATTTCTCTATATCATCCCTTGAAGGTATTTCATACATTATATCCAACATTGTTTCTTCTATAATGCTTCTGAGTCCTCTTGCTCCGGTTTTTCTTTCAATGGCTTTTTGGGATATAAGATCTAAAGCATCTTTCTCAAACTCAAGCTCCACATCATCCATTGCAAATAATTCTTTATATTGTTTTACCAAAGCATTTTTAGGTTCAGTAAGGATTTTAACAAGAGATGGTTTATCCAATTCCTCTAATGTAACAACGACAGGAAGTCTCCCCACAAATTCAGGAATTAAACCATATTTAATTAAATCTTCAGGTCGAATATATTTAAGTATATCTCCTACGCTCAAATTGGTTTTACTTTCAATTTTTGCTCCGAATCCCATGGAAGACTTTCCGGTTCTGTTCTGGATAATCTTCTCCAATCCATCAAATGCTCCTCCAACTATAAACAAAATATTAGTTGTGTCAACTTGAATGAATTCTTGATGGGGATGCTTTCTTCCTCCTTGAGGAGGTACATTAGCTACAGTTCCTTCCAATATTTTCAAAAGTGCCTGTTGTACTCCCTCTCCGCTTACATCCCTTGTAATCGACGGGTTTTCCGTTTTTCTTGCTATTTTATCAATTTCATCTATATAAACTATACCCTTTTCCGCTCTTTCAATATCATAATCCGCCGCTTGAATTAATTTTAGTATGATGTTTTCAACATCTTCTCCTACATAACCTGCTTCTGTTAAAGAAGTTGCATCCGCAATAGCAAAAGGTACATTTAATATTTTGGCAAGAGTTTGAGCAAGAAGAGTTTTTCCTGAACCAGTAGGCCCAATCATAATAATATTACTTTTTTGTAATTCAATATCATTATTTTTATTTGATTTTCTGTTAATACGTTTATAATGATTATACACCGCTACAGCTAAGGCCTTTTTGGCCCTCTCTTGTTTTATAACATATTCATCAAGAGTTTCTTTTATTTTATAAGGTTTAGGAAGTTCTTTTACTTCATAATCAAAGGAATCTTCAAATTCCTCATTTATAATCTCCTGGCAAAGTTCAACACACTCATCACATATATATACATTAGGTCCTGCAATAAGTCTCCTCACCTGGTCCTGAGGCTTTCCGCAAAAAGAACACCTAAGCTGCTTGTCATCATATTTTGCCATTGTGACACCTCACTTAAAGTTATTTTTTAAACTCAATCACTTCATCTATTATACCATATTTTTTAGCTTCGTCTGCATTCATAAAAAAATCTCTATCAGTATCTTTCGATACTTGTTCATAGGATTTTCCGGTTCTATCACTTAATATCTTATTTATTCTCTCCCTCATTTTAATTATTCTTTCTGCTCGAATTTTAATATCTTCTGCCTGCCCTTGAGTTCCTCCTGAGGGTTGATGAATCATAATCTCCGAATTCGGAAGAGCAAATCTTTTTCCCTTTGCACCTGCGGCAAGTAAAAACGCTCCCATGCTTGCAGCCATTCCTACGCATATAGTAGAAACATTGGGCTTTATATACTGCATAGTATCATAAATTGCAAAACCAGATGTAATAACACCACCAGGAGTATTTAAATAAAGTTGAATATCTTTGTCGGGATCTTCCGCTTCAAGAAACAATAACTGTGCTACAACTAAATTTGCAGTAACATCATTTATTTCATCTCCAAGAAAGATAATCCTTTCCTTTAATAATCTTGAATATATATCGTAAGATCTTTCACCCCTATTAGTTTGTTCTACTACCATTGGAATTAAAGCCATCAAAACACCCCTCTCATAACATTATACGAATTTTACATTTTTAATAAGCAATTCAATTGCCTTATCTTTAATTATACCCGATTTAATCCATTCTAAATCTCCCTTTTTTACGTCTTCTTTAAACTTTTCTGTATCTTTTGGATTATATTCCGCAGCAATTTTTTCTATTTCTTTATCTATCTCTTCTTCTGTAGCCTGAATATTTTCCTGTTTTGCCAATTCACCCAATACAAGGTCAGACTTAACTTTGTTACCAGATCTTTCTTTAAATTGCTCTTTTAATTTTTCCAAAGAAGTATTTGCAAATTCAAAATATTTATCAAGAGACAATCCTTGCATTTTCAGCCTATAATCAAATTCCGATACTTCATCATCTATTTGTCTGTCAATCATAACTTCAGGAATTTCAACTTCTGAAATCTCCATCAATTTTTCAATAGCTTTTGTTTCATTTTCAACTTTCTCTTTATCTTTTGCTTCCTTCTCAAGTTTCTCTTTTATACTCGATTTAAGTTCATCTAAAGTATCAAACTCACTTACATCTTTTGCAAATTCATCATCTAATTTTGGTTTTTCTTTAATCTTAATTTCCTTTATCTCAACTTTAAAGAGTGCATCTTTAGATTTTAATTTTTCTTCAAAATAATCATCGGGAAATTTTACATTAACATCCACTTTTTCTCCTACTTTTTTCCCTATAAGCTGTTCTTCAAAACCAGGGATAAATTTTTTTGAACCCAATTCCAAATTTTGATTTTCAGCCGTTCCACCTTCAAATTTTTCTCCATCCATATATCCTTCAAAATTTATTGTTAATATATCTCCATTTTCCGCTTCTTTATCATCAGCATCAATAAGCCTGGAATTCATATCCTGCATATTTTCAATTTCTTTTTTTACATCTTCTTCAGTAACATTATACTTTGCCTTTTCTATTTCTATACTTTTATAGTCTCCAAGCTTTACTTCGGGTTTTACGGTCACATCAAGTTTTAGTATAACAGGTTTACCTTTTTCCAATTGTTCAATATCCACTTGAGGTTGATCTACAGGTTCCAATTCTAACTCTTTAACTGCTTCCTCATAAGCTTCTGGTAATAATATATTCAACGCCTCTTCATAGAATATGCTTTCTCCGTAATTTAGCTCAATAATTTTTTTTGGAGCTTTTCCCTTTCTAAATCCGGCCACATTAAATTTATTTCTAATCTTTAAGTATGCTCTATCTATAGCTCTTTCAAATTTATCCTCTTCAATTTCGGCTTTAAAAGTAACTATATTATTCTCCTTTTTTTCTACGTTAAAATTCATGTTTTCCCTCCTAACTTAATATTTGACTCTTCAAAGCTAATATACACTATCTTATAAAATTATATCATAAAAAGTAAATATTTGAACTGTCAAATGTCAAAAATAAAAAAGCCACTGGAGTAACCACTGGTTTCATCTTGGTGCGGGAAAGAGGACTTGAACCCCCACGTCAATGACACTAGATCCTAAGTCTAGCGCGTCTGCCAATTCCGCCATTCCCGCTTATCTGTATAGATTACCTTTTTCATTATAACATTTCACATTAAATTGTCAATATTATTTTTTGTGTTTGGTTTCCATAAAAAACTACAGCTTTGTTATTCCAAAACTGTAGTTTTAATGCTTTTATTCAAAATATTTGAAATTTATTTTAAAAATACTTTGGTAAAAAACAGAATAAATAAACCAAATACAATAGCGCCTAATACTACTATAGGAAATATTATCTGAAAAGCTGCTATTATCATTGCTAAAATATCTTTCTTAGTGAATTTGTATGGTTCTTCAGCATTTTTTCTGTCAATTTCTCTTTTCAAATCCCTTTCCTGTTCTTTTATAGTTTTTTTATTTGGCAAAGTGGCACGCCACAAAGTGTTCTCCTCCCAGATTTCTAAATTCAGGAATTTCTTCCTTACATATATCTTTTGCATAAATACATCTTGTATGAAATTTGCAACCCGAAGGAGGATTAGCCGGACTTGGAATATCCCCTTCCAAGATTATTCTTTTAATTTTTGTCTTAGGATTGGGTACAGGTATCGCGGAAAGCAATGCTTGAGTATAAGGATGCTTAGGATCATTGAACAGGTCCTTTTTATTTGCCATTTCAACTAAAGAACCCAAATACATTACTCCGACTCTATGGCTTATATATTTAACAACCCCTAAGTCATGAGAAATAAACAAGTATGAAAGCCCTCTGTCTTTCTGCAAATCCGTCAAAAGATTTATAATCTGAGATTGAATCGAAACATCAAGGGCAGAAACCGGTTCGTCGGCAACTATAAAAGAAGGATTAAGGGCCAAAGCTCTTGCTACCCCTATTCTTTGCCTCTGTCCTCCGGAAAATTCATGAGGATATCTGTTTAAATGATATTTAGCCAATCCACATGATACAATAACTTCTGTTATATAATCATCTAATTTCTTCCCCTTTTTGTACAATCCATGTTCGACTAATGATTCTCCGACTATTTGAGACACTGTCATCCTCGGATTAAGAGAACTGTAGGGATCTTGAAATACTATCTGCATCTCTCTCCTTAATTTCATCATTTCATCCTTGGAAGCATTTAGAACATCTTTTCCTTTATAATATACCTTCCCTTCATTGGCATCCAGTAGCCTTAAAATTGTTCTGCCAGTCGTAGACTTTCCGCAGCCCGACTCTCCTACCAACCCTAAGGTTTCTCCTTCTTTTATATAAAATGAAATATTGTCAACTGCTTTTACATCTCCTACTTTTTTTCTAAAAATTCCTTTATATATAGGAAAATATTTTTTTAAATTATCCACTTCAAGAAGTGCATTCTCGATCATTTTGTCACCTCCTCAGCCCTAAAACAGCTAACCTTATGATTTGAACTCAATTCTCTTAAAGCCGGCTGAGATTTTTTACATTCATCTGTTGCCCATTTACATCTCGGGTTAAAATAACAGCCCCTCGGAAGATATAACGGATTCGGAACAGAACCCTTTATGTTTTCAAGCCTTTTTCCCTCTTCAATCAGAGACGGAATGGAGGTCATGAGGCCTATTGTATAAGGATGTTTGGGATTATCAAACAATTCATATACGGGAGCATCTTCAACGACCTTTCCGGCATACATTACTATAACATGGTCAGCCATTTCGGCTATAACTCCTAAATCATGAGTGATAAGCATAATAGAAGTATTCAACCTGCTCTTTAAATCATTCATCAATTCGAGAATCTGGGCCTGTATAGTAACATCCAATGCGGTAGTCGGTTCATCTGCGATTAATAGCTTAGGCTGACAAGCCAAAGCCATGGCTATCATTACTCTCTGCCTCATTCCTCCTGAAAGCTGATGGGGATACTCATCAACTATCTTTTCAGCTCTGGGAATCCCTACAATTTTTATCATCTCAATAGTCCTTTTTCTGGCTTCTTCCTCAGTCATATGCTGGTGAAGCATCAGAACTTCGGATATTTGAAATCCTACGGTAAATACAGGATTCAGCGACGTCATAGGCTCTTGAAATATCATTGAAATATCATTTCCGCGAATATCTCTGATTTTATTTTCGGAAACTTCTAAAAGATCTTCCCCATTAAATGTTATCCGTCCATTGACAATTTTTCCGGGAGGACTTGGTATTAAACGCAATATAGACATAGCCGTAATGCTTTTGCCACAGCCTGACTCTCCTACTATTCCTATGGTCTTCCCCGATTCGACATCAAAATCCACACCATCTACGGCTTTCACTACTCCATCGTCAGTATAAAAATAAGTCTTTAAATCTTTTACTTTCAATAGTTTATCCATACCTCTATCCCCCTTATTTAGACTTAGGATCAATGGCATCTCTTAATCCGTCGCCAAACAAATTGATTCCCATAACCGCTAAAAAAATAGCAATTCCCGGCGGTAACCACAACCATACACGATTTTTCAATACATATATATCCCTTGCATTTTGAACAAGATTTCCCCAAGTAGGTACGGGAGGAGTTACGCCAAGTCCTAAGAAGGACAAAGCCGCCTCACTCATTATTGCTGCCGCCATCCCCATTGTGGCGCTGACAATTATATAACCAACCGTATTGGGTATTAAATGTCTCCATATGATTTTACTGTCCCTGATCCCCAAAGCTCTTGCAGCCTGAACAAATTCCTGTTCTCTTAACGAAAGTATCTGGCCTCTTATCATTCTGGCAAGTCCTGGCCAACTCAATACTCCTATAATAACCATAACTATATACATTTTTTGTTCCGGCTTAACGCTGGTTCCAACTACTGCCGATATAGTAATGGCTAAAGGCAGAAAAGGGAACGACATGAATATTTCATCAATTCTCATCAATAAATTATCTATCCATCCTCCATAAAATCCCGCTACTCCTCCGACTAATGCGCCTATTACTATTTCTATTCCAACGGCAAAAAGTCCGACTTTCATAGATACTCTGCCGCCATACAATATCCTTGTCAGATAATCTCTTCCTACCTCGTCAGTTCCCATAAGATGTTCTCTGGAAGGCGGCTTATTTATTTGAGTAAAATCCATAGTATAAGGGTCATAAGGAGTCAAAACAGGAGCAAGTAAAGCGGACAACACCAAAATTAAAAATATAAACAGCCCCACCATGGCTACCTTATTCTTTATGAACTTCCTAAAAACCAGCTTCCAAGGAGTAATAATTTCCTGCTTTCTTTTATTTTCATCGTCGGTAATATCACCATCAATATCATTTTCCATTTTAACATCTGCATCTTTATCAGTCATCATGTTCCCCCCTTAATCGACCTTAATTCTTGGATCTACCAAGGCATAGCCTATATCCGCCAAAAGATTGCCAAGAAGAGTAAGGAGTGCAAAAAACATATTTAAAGCCATCATCATGTTATAATCCCTGGCACTGATAGCATCCATCATAACATTTCCTATTCCAGGCCATACAAATATTCTTTCAAGTATTACGGCCCCCGAAAATAATCCCGGAATAGAAAATCCCACTATGGTTACTATAGGTATTAAGGCATTTCTGAAAGCATGTTTATATATAACTATTTTTTCCGTTAATCCCTTAGATCTTGCGGTACGAATATAATCCTGATTAATAACTTCCAGCATACTTGTCCTTGTATACCTTATTAAGCTTGCCATACTTCCGAATGTCAGAACTACTGCCGGAAGAACCATATGATATATAATATCCTTTGCTCTTGCCAATCCTATGGCGTTTTTCCCCGGCGTTATCATGCCGTTTATAGGAAACATATTTAATTTGACCGAAAAAATATATATCAAGAGTAAACCGAAAAAAAATGACGGCATAGATATCCCTATAATAGAAAACACAGTCCAAAAATTGTCCGTAGTCGAATACTGTTTAACCGCACACACTATACCGATTGGTATGGATATGGCAAATGCCAAAAAGTAAGTTACAATATTTAAAATAAAACTGTTTTTTATAAATCCGGGCACTACTTTGCTTACAGGCTGTTTATACATGTAAGAATCCCCGAAATCGCCTTTTACAGATCGCCTCAGCCAATTAAAATACTGAACCGGTATAGGTTTATCCAAACCTAATCTGGCGCGCTCAGCCGCTTTCTGCTCAGCCGTAGCTTTAGGATCCAGCCTTGACCCTACCGGATCTCCGGGAGCCATTTTAATAATTCCAAATATCAAAACCGATATGATAAATATTACGGGAATCAGATGTAGTAACCTTCTCAGTATATATTTTAGCATAATTTCCCTCCTTTAATGAAATAAAGTTGTTCTTCTATGATATAAACCCGGTATTTACCGACCGGGTTTATATCACTTTATATTATCAAAACAGCTATTGTTACAATTCAACATTTAAAATGGTCACTGGGTAAGTAAAATCTTCGTATGGAGAAGTGTTGAAATTCTTAACTCGATTATTCACCACATCCCAAACTAAATTTTGTGTCATGAACATATATGGGAGTTCTTCATTTATAAGTTCTACCCATTTATGATATATTTCTGCCCTTTTCTCTTGGTCAAATTCCATTCTTCCTTCATCTATAAGTTTATCATTTTCCTCATTGCGGAATCCCCCTGAATTAAATCCGCCGAGAACATCTGCCGAGCTATGAAATACTTCCTTTGAATCCGGATCTATACTTAAAGACCAAGCCATATTGAACATTTCAAAATCCTGCTTATCATATACTTTTTCCGTAAGAGCGGCAAATTCCATTAAATTAGGTTCAACCTTAACTCCGATCTTCTCCCAATCGGCTTTAAGCATAGGTATTAAAGTTTCAACGTATTTACTGTCCGTATAGGTATCCCATACAAATTCAAGACGCTTGCCGTCTTTTTCCCTGATGCCGTCTGCCCCCGGTTTCCATCCTGCTTCGTCAAGAAGAGCCTTTGCCTTTTCCGGATCATATTCATATTTGTTTATATCTTCGGTATAAGCCCATGAAACCTGAGAAACAGGTACATTTGAAACCTCGGCATACCCCTGATAATAAACGTCAACAAACTGCTGCCTGTTGAATCCATAGGTCAAAGCCTGACGAACTCTCTTATCGGAAAGTCTTTCATCTCTTAAGTTAAATCCCATGTAACCATATCCGTTGTCAGGAAAACTGTGAATATTTAAAAATTCTGCATCGTCTACCATATTTTTATTTTCTTCTTTTGGAGGAACGGCTAACTGAACGTCAATGGTTCCCTTTTCCAACTCCTGCATCTGAGTTTCAGCAGTCGTAAATTTCAAAATCAATTTTTTAATCTTGGGTGCTCCGAGAAAATAATTCTCATTTGCCGTAAATTCTACATATTGTTTCGGTTCGTATTTCGCAAGGATAAAACTTCCCGAACCTATAGGAGTGTTCATCTTATCCTTTATAGGTTGAATATTTCCCTTTTCGTAAGCATAAATATGGGAAGGCATAATCCCTATTATTAAATCCCAAATATGTGTAATCATTGCGGTTTTAAATGTAAATGAAATGTTATGATCATCAATAACCTTTATTCCTGCCACATTGGTAGCGCTTCCATTATGGTATTCGTCATATCCTACCAAATCCTCCACATATGAAGACCTGGGCCCGTCGTAAGAAGGGTCACATAAAAACGTATAAGTAAATTCCACATCCTTAGCTGTCAATGGAGTACCGTCGGTAAACTTAACTCCCTCTACCAAATGAAAGGTATAAGTTTTATGATCTTCGGAAATATCCCAATTTTTAGCCAAATGAGAGGTAGGATTTCCCTCCTTGTCATTGGAAATAAGTGCATCAAAAATTAAAGATGTAACATACCCGTCATATACTTCCCCTGCAATTCCGGGAACAAAATCGCCTTTTGTTTCATGGGTCCCTATTATTAAAGTATCTGATGCGCCGTCTCTTGTTTTTGCCGGATTGACAACAGTTTCTTCCGTTTCATCTTCTCCGCCCGTTACAGGAGCGGGTTCTTCTTTTTTACCACACCCTGACAACACTGCCGATAAAACCAGAACCAAACAAAGAATTAAACAAATCTTTCTTTTCATTAAAATATACCCCCTTTTATTAATTATACTTAATAATAATTAATTATAATTAAATGTATTATATCATCCGACTTTCATGGGTGTCAACGGGCAACGTAGATATAGTACATTTAAATTTAAAATAATAAAAGTATATTTATACTAATATACACATATATATTCTTATCTGATAAGAATATTTTGTTTGCCGTATTTATAATATTTATTAGGTTTTTTTGAATATCCCACTACAATCAAGCGCATCACTAATTTATTATTCATTCACATAAACTAATATTCTTAAAGTATAAATAATTCTGATTTTTATTTATTTTTTATTATTTTATATTAATATAAATATTAAAAATATTATGATCTGTAACTTTTTCTTGTTAATATTTATCAATTTTTCTTTTAAATATATTAATTTAATGAAAATTTAATTATATAATGGGTATAAATGAATATATATTAATAAAATAGATAAAAAATAATATTTTTTAATATTTCTTAATTTTTCGTAAAACTAATCAGCCCTTTATATTTCTACGTAGTAAATTCTTTTAATTTCACTTATTAAAGTGGTAAATGTATTTTTTGCACAAAAGGAGGATTTTAAGATTATTTGTCTAATTTATAATTATGAAAATACAATTGGGGTGATATCATGGGAAAAATAGAAAATGATATTGAAAAACTATGTATAGACCTAATAGTGATTCTTAATGATTTAAAAATCAGTGGGAAAATATCTGAAGAAGAATACAAAGAATATATAAAAGAAAAATTAATATTTATATCAAAACATATGGATTTTTCCAACACCTGTTAGGTGTTGGAAAAATCCATATTTAAAACACCTGCTTTATAATGCCTCCGCCTAATACTAAATCTTTTTTGTAAAATACAACCGATTGTCCCTTTGTAATTGCCCTCTGAGGACACTGAAATTCCAATATTACCCCATCATTATGAGGAGTAACTGTTCCTTCCCCTTCTTTCATTGTTGATCTTACTTTAGCGGTAATATTTTCCTTCTTTGTCAGCTCTTCCACCGGAATGATATTTAGCTCATCTGCATATAACCTTTCTTTGAATATATCCTCCTCATTTCCCAAGACAACTAAATTCTTATCAGGAATTATCTCTTTAACAAATACCCTCTTGCCCAACGCGATTCCCAGTCCTTTTCTCTGCCCTATGGTGTAATGAACAATTCCCTTATGTTTTCCCAATATATTTCCCTTAGTATCCACAAAGTACCCTTCCGTAATCTTTTCAGGAATCCTATTTTCTAAAAACTTTCCATAATCATTATCGGGAATAAAACATATTTCTTCACTGTCCGGCTTATTATAGACCTTCAGCCCGATATTCTCCGCTATCTTTCTTACTTCATCTTTATTATAATATCCCAAGGGCATAAGAGTATGTTCCAATTGATATTGAGTCATTGTATATAAAAAATAGGTCTGGTCTTTTTTAGGATCCACAGATTTTTTCAAAAGAAATCTGTTGGTTTTTTCGTCTTTTTCTATCTTAGCATAATGTCCTGTAGCTATATAATCTGCCCCAAGCCCTTGAGCTTTTCTTAAGAATTCATCGAACTTTATATATTTATTGCATGATATACATGGATTTGGAGTTCTTCCCTCCAGATATTCATTAATAAAATAATCTATTACTTTTCTCTCAAATATTCCTTTAAAATTCATGACATAATGAGGAATATTAAGTTGCTCGGCTACCCTTTTAGCATCATATACTGAAGAAATAGAACAACATCCTCCTTCTCGTTCATCATATACCTCATCATGAGGAATAACCGTCATAGTAACTCCTATTACATCATATCCTGCTTTGAGAAGTAAATAAGCTGTAACGGAACTATCCACTCCTCCACTCATCCCTACTATAACTTTCTTCTTCATATTAACACCTGCTTTTCTAACAGTCTATATTACAAAAAAATTTCTATATAAAAACAGTTTCCACATTTGGACTTACTTTATATATTATATCTTTCCTTTCAACTACAATGGAAATTTTCTTATATAAATCTTTATCCTTCTTAAGTACTTGAAGCAAATCCCAATTTGGGTTAACCGCTGTCGGATTTCCTACCATTCTAAGCATGGACAAATCACCCGTTGTGTCTCCATAGGAGTAGCTTTTATCAAGATCCACTTCATATTTTCTTACAAATTCATCAATAATGTTTTGCTTATTTTCCGAGTCCCACATTTTTATAATTTCCCCGGTAAAATTATTATTTTCATCTACTATATATCTGCTTCCTCTGCATTCCGTAATTCCATATTTTAATGCCATTTTTTCTACTAAAAAATCAGGACTTCCCGATATAAAAAATACTTTATGTCCTTTTTGCTTATGCCATTCAATTTTGTGTCTGGTATATTTATAGACATTTTCTCCATTTAATTTTATAACCTGACTTGATACAAAATCTATGTAATTTTTATTTATACCCTTAAGTCCTTTCAAATAAAAATCAGCCAATTCCTCAAGATAATCTTCAAAATTCCCGTATCTTTTTTCCCATTCGGTATATGTATGCTTTACATGGTTATACCATACAGAGGGATCTATAATTTCATATTTAATTAATTTTTTGAAATGCTGTATCATTAAAGAATTTCTATACAAAGTACCATCTATATCAAAAAAGGCACCTATATTATTCAATGTTAAATCTCCCCTTCAACCTATTTTAATCTTATAATACCCAAAATTATAATTTTCCTTTAGAATCTATTTGAAATAGAGGTGACATTCGCCATATCCATTATTAAAATGCTAAAACTATTCCTCCCTTATCAGCATAAGCACTGCTTAATCCACCTGTTCTCAATATTATTATCTCTTTAAAATTATATTTCTTTTCTATCATTGCTTTAAGAGCTTCTGCTTTTTCTAATGCATCACAATGGGCAATCCCCAAAATTTTATTTTCAAATTTATATCCATTTTCTCCTATTATTTCAACAAGTCTGTTAAATGCTCTTTTAGCTCCCCTCACATTATCAAATAGCTTAACATTTCCAGAACCATCTGAACCCATAATAGGTTTAAACGACAACAGAGATGCAATGCGACCTGCTATTTTATGAAGTCTTCCAGCTTTAATTAAGTTATCAAGATTTTCTAATATAAAATAAGTTTTCATTTCCTTTATATATTCTTCAGCTGCTCTTACTATTTCATATTTATCATATTTTTTTTGTATCAATTCAAATATTTTCATACTGACTAATGTTTCACCTATGGATGCACTCAAAGAATCAAATATATGGATAAATTTCTTTGTACTTTCAAGGGTAAGTTTTTTAGCAAGTACTGCATTATTATAAGTACTACTCAATTGAGACGAAAGTGTAACCACAAAGATCTCATCCCCTCCTTCATATGCCTTCATAAAGTCAGCCGGAGATGGGCTTGAGGTACGGATACCGGTTTTACTATTCCCCATAGTATAAAGAAAATTTTCAATATTCAAATTCTCATCGTCTATGAAGTATTTCTCTCCTATATCTATTTTCAACGGCACTAAAGAAATATTCATTTCTTTCTTCAATTCCTCGTTTAGATCGCAACTGCTATCGGCAACAATTTTAAAAGTCATCACTACACCTCTTCTATTTAATTTAAAGTTATACTAATAGTACCACTTATCTTATAAGGACACAATAAAAAATAAATCAAATTATGCAAAAAGACCTCATATATAAATTATCCAAATAATATGAGGTCAGCAACATAATATCCTGTTATATTTTACAATTAATAATTCTCAGCTAATAACTCAAAATATCCTTGAGGATGAGCACAGGCAGGACATTTTTCAGGAGCAGACGTGCCTTCGTATATATATCCGCAGTTATTACATTTCCATCTTCTCACTGTTTCTTTCTTAAATACAGAATTATTCTCTAAATTGCTTAAAAGTTTCCTGTATCTCTCTTCGTGATGTTTCTCGACTTCTGCAATTTTCTCATAAACATAAGATATTTCTGGAAATCCCTCTTCGGCTGCAACTTTTCCGAACTCAGAATATAATTGAGACCATTCTTCGTGTTCTCCGTTAGCCGCGGACAATAAATTTTCTTTAGTATTTCCTAAGTTGACAGGATAGGAAGCTTCTTTGATTTCTATCGATTCTCCTTTAAAATCTTCATTTAGAAATTTAAAAAATCTTTTAGCATGTTCCTTTTCATTTTCTGCCGTTTCCATAAAAATATTAGAAATCTGGACATATCCTTCCTTTTTAGCTGTAGATGCATAATAAGTATATCGAGTTCTGGCCTGAGCTTCTCCGGCAAATGACTTCATCAAATTTTCAGCAGTTTTTGTACCTTTTAGTGATTTCATTTATAATCCTCCAATCTTAAATTATTTCAATAAAGATTTTAATTACCATTTAAGAAAAATTGTTGAACTTATCCATTTCAACAAATCATTTTATAAATATTAGGTTTTCATTTATCCTTATTGGCTAATTTATACATATCACATAACTTATATTATATCATCGATCATATAAAAAGTTAATCTATTTTATCACTAAAAATAGCATCTATATGCATTTTCCAAAAATATAAGCAAAAGTTCAACATTTAAATGATCGCCTGCCATTGATCTAAGAATTTTAAAAGCATGGGTAGGAGTAATTTTTTTCTTATATGCTCTATTTGTGGTTAAGGCATCATATATATCCGCGATAGCACAGATTTTTGCATAAAGGGGTATATCTTGCCCTTTTAGGCCATTTGGATATCCACTTCCATTTTCCTTTTCATGATGCATTAGCACTGCTAATTTTACGTCTTCCGAAATGCTGTCTGCATTTTTAACAATATCATATCCTAAAAGGGGATGGAGCTTAATTATTTCAAATTCTTCTTTTGAAAGCTTTTCTTTTTTATTTAATAGCTTTAAGGAAATTTTTATCTTACCAATATCGTGAAGAACTCCGGCTTTAATAATTTCGCCCATATTGTAATGAGAAAATTTCAAATATTTTCCCAACACCATACAATAATATCCTACATTTAAACTATGAATATATGTATAACTGTCCCTTTCATATAGGTCAGTAAGATAATTATTAATAAATGGCTCATTAACTATTTTCTCAAATAATCCGTCCGAAATTTCATTTGCCTCTCTTGTCTCAAGCATTTTCCCCTGTGATAATCTTTCAAAGGTCTTTTTAATTATAACCCTGTCCTTCTCGTATATATCATTGATTTTCATTATTTTTTCTTCTTTTTCACTTTCTTGATTTTTATAAACATATATATATTGAACTCCCATCTCCATTAATTTCATTTTAATATTTTTATCAATTATTGTAGACTCCTTTATAAGAAGCTGCCCTACATTATCTACGATATTTTCAGCCAATATATCTCCATATTCACATGTCACGATGTCTCTTTTATTTTTAACCATATACACCAACCTCACCCTGATTTATGAATAATTCTCAAATTAACAATTCGATCAACACGTAACTTAGTACAATAATAGAGTTCATTCTATATATGAATTTTCAAAATAATATAAATATATTTCGTCTTTTAATTCCATAAATTTGCACAATTCCTTAAAAAAATTTATATTACCAATAAAATATTATAACGTAATATTTTTCATGTCAAGTAATTCATTATTTTGTCATATGTCACATAAATCTTTACTATTAAATATAAAAACTTATTATATATTTTTACTTTATTCTATTAATTCTTCGACCTTTCCCATTGATTTGCTTCAAGGAATACCAATATATTTATAATAACTCAAATATTTATTATTTTTATGCACATATATTTTTAAATCAAATATGGCTTCCCTATGGATTATAAAAAAGGTTCAATGAAAATTTATAACCATAAGTTAATTTTCATTGAACCTTTCAATTTTTTATTTAATATAATTTGAAATTAAAGTAATTTTATTTTATTGGCATATATATGTCAAATTCTCCATTTTCCATAAATCTATGGTCGTACAGTTCAAGTTGAGGTCTGCAATCCATCTCATGGCCTGAATCCGGCATCCATTTTGTAAATATGCTGTTATAAAATTCACCTAAATTTTTTAAGTCTCCGCAATAAGTATATACGACATACTTACCTTCAGGAACGACTTTTCCTTCCATTCCTTCCGGTATATCTTCAAAACTATCTACTTCTGCACAAGCGGTATAATGAAATTTTCCTTCAGAATCCACTTCATCACATATGCCATAACACAGCATAGATTGGCTCTTTCTTTTTATATAATTGTATCTTTTATTAAATACATCCCAGAGTTTTGGGATTTCTCCATTACTATTATCTCCAAAATAAGTAAGCCCTACAGCTTTAAAACCATTGATTTTCACTGCTTTTCCTTCCATAATATCTCCCTCCATTCATTTAGTAACCCAATTATATCAAATAATTCTTGCCATCTGTATGTCAGGAATTTATTATGGTTTATATAAATTTAAAATTTTTTGAGCTTTTAGGATTATATATTCTCTCACCTCTACAGGTTCTATAACTTCCAGCCTATCACTCAAAGTAAAAAGCATATTACAAGCAGTTTCAAAGCTTATCATATCTACATCACAAATTTCATATCCCTCTATTTCATTCTGAGAAAGTATAAAAAAACCTTTGAGCAAAGCTTCCATTTTTTCAAAAAATTTAATTTTTACAGGATATGCATTATAAACTTCATTAGATAATGACTGATTTACAAACTGCTCTTTGTTCTTTTCCCAGAAATTTTCTAAAGAAAAACCACAAGGCATAATAAAATTTTCATTTATTACTTCAATACTTTCTATCCTATTACACTTAAACGTTCTAATATCCTTTTTGGTCTCACAAAAAGCTACTACATACCATTGAAGATTTTTTATCACTATCCCATAAGGTCTTATAATTCTTTCTGATGTTTCCCCATCATATTTTCTATACGTTATCTTTAACTTTCTAAGATCAATTACAGACTTTTTAATTATGTCCACATTTTTATTTCCGCTTTCCCTGCCCCACCAGGGATCTGAATCAACAAAAAATTTCTCCTTAGCATTAATAATCTCTTTTCTGTGTTCTTCCGATACACTATTTTCAAGTTTAATAATGGTATTTTTAATCTGTTGTTCCATTTCCGTATTTCTTTCCGACGTTTCAAGTATTTTAGCCAAATCAGCCGATTTCATTACCCCTCTTGCATCAAGAAGCATAATAATTCCCAAAAGCCTATGAAGTCTCATAAACACACACTCCAATTAAGTTTAAAAATTAGTTTGCTTGTCCATATCCATAATTACTGTTTAATGAAATTGACTTAACTTTTAATAGTCTATCCTCTTCAAAAACACATATATGTTCATATTTATTATTTTCATTTAGCATCTTAGGCAAAAACATAGGAAGATTTAACGCAACTCCCGTATTTTTAGAGTCAAGAATCCATGATATATTTTTCCAGTCAAGAATCCCTTCCCTTACTTTTCTTGGTGTTATATAAGAAAAATTTTTAGGGATATCCGCCACAAAAGCATACATACCTCCGCTAAAGATTCCATCCTTTACCCAGGTCACCACTCCTTTATACTCTACATTTTGAAGTCTTATAGACGTTTCTTCAAGAACTTCCCTTAATATACACTCTTCAGGTGTTTCTCCCTTCTCCAATTTTCCTCCGACACCATTCCAACTACCCATCCAACTTGGTTTTTCTCTATTAATCAATAATATATTGTCTCCCTGTCTTATAAAACAAATAGTATATTTAAGCATATTAGTTCCTCCATTAATCTACTCAAATTAATATTACACCTTACCATTTAACAAAACCATATGAATATGATCTTCCCATTTCCCATTTATTCTCAGATATTTATACGCTATGCCTTCATTGTAAAACCCTAATTTTTGAATTACCCTTAATGAACGCTTGTTTTTAGGCATAATATTAGCTTCAATTCTATGTAGACCTTTTTCGTTAAATATGATTTCAATTGCTTTTTGAATTGCTTCAGTAATATAACCTTGATTAATCTCATCTTTATCTAATTTATATCCAAGATGACAGGATAAAAAAGAACCCTTCACGATATTATTAAAACTAACGGAACCAATTATTCTATTTTTGTCTTCCTTCTTAAAAATCCAGAATCTAAGGCAATTTCCTCTCCTTATATTAGTTAATTCCCCTTCCAGTTGTTCTTCTTGATATCTCTTTGTGTAAAATTCTTGGGTTTTTACAGGTTCCCATTCCTCTAAAAACGATTCGTTTCTTATGTAATAATCCAACACTAATTCTGCATAAGATTTATCTAATATTTTTAATACAAGACGTTTTGTTTCATAGAAATCCTCCATATAACTCCCTCCGATATTTTATCTTTCAAGAACTTATATTATCATCAAATTAAATTGTATAACTTATATGGACTAAAATATTACAATTTCAAAGCCATTTCATATTGACCAACTTTATATTTAAATCCCGATTTAAATATAAAGTTGGTCATGGATTCAGAATCTTCATCTATATTAAAAATTCTAATTTTTTGTGATTCCGTATTTTTTAATAAATCCGTAATGATACTTCTTCCAATCCCCTTATGTCTATAATTCTTGTCTACTGCTATTTGAGGAATATCTCCTGTCTTTTTACTAACAATTCCATAACCTATCTTTGTGTTATTAACACGAACAACGGAATACACGAATGTATCGGAAACAGCATTGATTGAATCTATAGAATTCTGCCATGATGGTATAAAATCCCAAAAACTCGTCATCAATTTCCATTCGTTAGATTTAATTCTATTGACATGTTCAACCTTATAAGCCATACTATGATCATACTCATCCTTATTATCCAATTCAAAACACAACAAATTTCTTATAATCTTAAATCCTTGTTTTTTATAAATCCGTACTGCTGACGTATTTGATTGGATTACTTCAAGAAGGTATCGGCTCACATCTTTTTTGTTAAACAACTCTTTAACCTTTAGAAGCATATTATTCGTTATCCCTTGTTTTCTATATTCTCTTATAACACCTGTTCCTATATCATAGACAGTTTGCTCTCCTCTCCAGTTTCTCAGCCCATTCAAAACAAAACCTGCCAGTTCCTCATCTTTAAACGCACCTATCGAAATCCCAGGAACATAACCTCTTCTTTGCAACAATTGGCAAAAATCAAAAAGCGACAAATCTATTTCAACTTGATAATCGGAAAATGCCCCTAAAAATCCCTTATAAAGCATTTCAATATTTGTATTTTCAAGGGTTTTATAATCAAACATATTAGTTTTCTCCTTTTCATCCCTTCATCAATATAAATCATACATAAGCCATAAAATTTAAACCTTTTATAATTTATATTTATATTGCTGCTTTTTTCAGGCATATTAAATTTTTTATATAACCGATTGCTTGTACCTAACAAGGAGATAGTCATCATAATTTTTAAATCCCAATGAAGTGTAAGCTTTGACAGCAGGTAAATTGTTCTTTACAACAGAAAGAGTCGGCAATTTTCCCCTCTCAACTATCCTTCTGCATATTTCCGATACAATTGCTTTACAATATCCCTTATTTCTTTCATCCTGAACTGTATAAACACCTCCGATTTGATTAATCTTAGGAGTATAAGTCTGGATACACGCCTGAGCTACAATTTTACCGTTTCTTTCCCCAATGATAAAATCTTCTTCCTCTTCTCTTTGGATTAATGTGTTTTTAATGCTTTCTCTCGTCTGAATTTGGTTGAATCCATTTATGCGAGCATTCAACACAAAATCTACTACGTCTTTACTATCCACTCCCCTTATATCTCTAAAATTTAAATCATTTAATATAAAGGGTTTAAAATTCTTATTTATAAAATACGAACCTTCACTATATTCCTCAATCTCTTTATAATCTTTGAGTCCTTCATATAAAGGCCTTACAATCCTGTTCATTCCCAATAAAAACTCAAACTTCCTCTTTTTCATAATTCCCACAAATAAAGGAACAGCATCATCAACGATACACCTCCGTAAATAAAAATTATAAGTAATGCGATGTTTCAGTGGGCATATCTTTTTTCTTTAATCTTTCTTCAATAATATCCTTAATTATAGAATAAATTATTGTAAATAAAGGAACTCCTATAATCATTCCTACTATTCCAAATGCCTTTCCCATTACCAAAATGGAAAACAAAATCCAAAAAGCCGATATTCCAAGAGAATCCCCCAAAATTTTAGGTTCTATAAGATTGGCATCTGTTTGTTGTATTATTAATATAATAAGTAAAAACCATAGCGCTTTTATTGGCGAAACAAAAAATATTATTATAAAAGATGGAATAGCCCCAAGAAATGGGCCAAAAAACGGAATAACATTTGTAATCCCTACCGTAAATGAAATCAACACAGCATAAGGCATTTTAAATATTGTTAAAACAATAAATGTTATTATTCCTATAATAAATGCATCTAATATCTTTCCGCCTATAAATCTGTTAAATATATTATTGCTTCTATAAAATAACTTTAAGATTTCCATTGCTCCCGTTTTTGAAAATAAGGAATAAACTATTTTTTTCCCTAAAGCAAAAAACCTTTCCTTATCAATTAAAACATAAATGGAGATAATCAATCCTAAAATTATATTCCAAATACCGGATATTGCTGTTTTAAATAAATTGCCCAACATAGGAACCAAATCGTCGGAAACATTATTAATATAATTTACAAATTCATTCCATTTTTCAACTGCGAAATCTAAATATTCCTCTCTTATATTTAAGCGTGAGACTAAATTATTTAATAACTCGTCTCCTTTGTCAATATAATAAGGAATATTGTTTATTAAACCTACAATGCTGGCAGACAACTGAGGCAGTATAAAATTCATAAATAAATATAACATCAATAGAGTAGTAACATAGGTAAGCAAAATACCTATCCTTCTTTTATTTTTTTGTTTCAGTTTATTTAAAGTTCCAAGGGTTAATACTTTTTTTTCATAAAATTTTAATATAAAATTCAAAAGGTAGCCGATCGTCAAACCTATAATAAACGGCTGAAGCACTGATACAGCATTTGATACATGAACTCTAAGCGAACTTATCCGTGATATTATAAGGTAAAATATAATACTACAACAGATTACTATAAAAGAATACACGGATATTGTAGTATAATTTCTATTCCAATTTATTTTCAACTCTTTTTCTCTCCTAATATTAATAATATTTTTTATAACGAATAAGAAAGTTCCCACTTATAAAATACTGATTAAAAAGAACTTTCCGTAAATGAGTTTCAAGAAAAGCTTTCTTATAATATAATTTTTCGATAGAAGCTTTTCTTATAACCCATAGGGAAATCAAGATTTCCTTAATATAAATTTCCCGTTAAGTGGGTTTCAAGAAAGGCTTCCTCATAATTCTTTGATAGAAGCTTTTCTTATATTGATTCTATTATAAACATTAATTCTACCTATATGTCAATATTTTTTTAATAAAAAAGGTTTCTATTGAAATACCAATATGTTAAATAGGCCTTTTTTGAAATCCATTCCATGGAAAATATAAATTAAGGTAAAATATGTTTTCCTATGGGTTATAAGAATTAATTTTATTGTAATTATCTCAGAAAAAACTTTATATACAGCCTAAAAGGACAGTTTTTTAAAAAAACTGTCCTTTTGATCTCTTATATTTTGAAATTTTTAATCCATTTTAAATTTTCTAACCATTTCATTAAGTTTCTGTGCAAGTTCCGCTTGCTCTTGAGCAACTTGAGCAACCTCTTCAACTCCTTGGGAAGAATCACTTATACTGTCTTCTATTTCGTGTGTATCCTCCGATACTTTTTGAGATGTATTTGCCATAACTTGGATAGCTTCACTTACTTGTTCTACCGTTGCATTAATTTCTTCAGTCATAGAAGCAACTTCTTCTGATATTTCACTTAAGAAACCCGCATCTTCATAATATTGTCTTCCTGTTTCTGCAAAAGAATTTAAATGCAAATTTATGTTTTCTTCCATGAATTTTAATATTTCACTTCCATTGTTAGATAAGTTAATAAAAGCATTCTTAACTATTTCCACAGTATCATATATATCCGATACCGATTGTGCAGACTGTTCCGCAAGCTTCCCTATCTCTTCCGCTACTACCGCAAACCCTTTTCCATGTTCTCCAGCTCTTGCTGCTTCTATAGATGCATTCAATGCAAGAAGGTTAGTCTTTGATGAGATACTTGAAATAGTATCTGCCATTATTTTTATTTTATCTACTACCCTTCCATCTTCTATTGCTTTTAAAATAGCTTTCTTTTTCTCTTCATTCATTTGTTTCGTACTATCTACGGATTTCTTAGCCTCTTTCTGAACATTTAAAGCCTTTTCTTTTATGTCACTCGCATGATTATTTCCTTCAACTGCTCTGTCTGAAAGCTGTGAAATACTTGCATTCACTTCTTCTACGGACGCAGTTATCTCTTGTGCCGAAGAGCTGGAATCTTGAACACCTTTTACTATTTCCGAGGTGGAACCGTTTATTGTCTCAATCTTTGCTGCAATCTCTTCTACAGATGAAGAAAGTTCCTCACTTAGCGAACTTAAATTCCCTGAGGTATCCACAATATCTTTAATTATTCTGATTAACCCTTTTTGCATCGTTTCCACAGAATTTGCTATATCGCCTACTTCATCCTTTCTGTCCAAATACTTTTTAGGCACATGATATGTAAAATCTCCATTTGAAACAATCTTTAAATGTTTAGAGGTGAGAATCATAGGAGCCACAATATCTTTATTTAGCATAAAACCGAGTATAATACAAAGAATAATTCCAAAGCCCGTCAATATTATCATTGCAAGTCTTAAATTGTCCTGATAAATACTATTAATTCCCACACAACCGATTATTACAATAAATAAAGCTATAAGTATAAATGATACCAATAATTTATACTTAATTTTAAACTTCTTGCCCATAATTTTCATTCCTCCTAAGTAAGTTTTAAATTGTCTAATAATTCTCAGCCTTTGTTTTTTGACAATTAATTTTTAAAGCTATATTATTTATTAAAACAATATAAATATTTTGTTTAAATTATCGGCAAATTTTTTTAATATGGAATTATTAATACGCCAATATATGACTTAATATTACATTTATTTTATATTATGTTATATATATTGTTTGAATTTGTAAAAAAATTATTAAAAGTTGGTTTTTAAGATATATTATGTTATAATTTATTAAACAAAATATTTATTTTGTACCATTTTATGCTTAGGAGGAAAACAATGGAGCAAAATTACAATAGACGAATAAAATATCTGACACAACAAGAAACAAGAAACCTTTTCATGGAAATCAGCAACTTAAAAAACATTCATAACACAAGAAATTTGGCAATATTTAGGATTGCATACAGGTGTGCACTGAGAGCATCGGAAATAGCCCTAATAAGACTGCAAGACTATAATGCTGGGAAAGGGGAACTTTACTGTAAAAGGCTTAAAGGTAGCTGCAATAATACAATACGGCTTGATAGTAAAACAAAAGCAGCTTTAGACAAATATATAAGTGAAGCGAATATATCGTCTAACTCCGAAGTGCTTTTCAAAAGCCAAAAAAATAAACCCATTTCGAGGCAAACTCTTGATTACTTAATGAAAAAATATTGTATGCTTGCTAAAATCGACGATAAAAGCAAACATCACTTTCATACCCTGAAACATACTGCGGCAGTTCACCTGGCCGAATCAGATATGGACATAAAGGAACTCCAGTGGTGGCTTGGTCATAAGTCCGTTTCAAATACAGAAATCTACTTTCAATTTACTACAAAGCAACAAGAAAAAATGTACGCAAAACTTGAAAAAAACAGCGAAATGGTTTAAAAGGATGCCATGGACCATATTCAAATCAACTATTGCAACAGTAATCTTGCTCACAAAGAATCTCTCGGTACTTTCATATCTCATCAAAAGTTACAATTTACAAGGATAATCCGTATTGACATATGTTTTCATTACAATTTGTACCTGAGCAAAGCGAAAGGATGTGAGTTAAAATGAAATATGGAATTATAACTATCGGTTCTCAAGGGGATATTAACCCCTTTATTGCCCTTGGAAAACGGCTTCAAAGCCGGGGACATCATGTGCGAATAGCAGCATTTCACAAGTTTGAAGAATATATCAGGTCAGAAGGCTTTGAATATGCACCACTGGCCGGGGATGCTGTCGATGTAATTCGATTGTTGATCGGGGAACAAGTGTCCCCATTTCAATACTTCTATAATCTTGATACATTATTAAATCCCATAAAAGACGAGTTCCTTTCCGATGTGGTTTCTGCCTGCAAAGGTATGGATGCAATACTGTATTCGTTGCTTGGTGCTGTGGCATGGCATGTAGCGGACAGCTTGAATATCCCTTGCTTTCGTGTATTCTTTTTTCCGGCAGACCCGACAGGAGAATTTCCGGCAATGACAGCGCCTGGTTTACCTCTTGGTCCTGTCTATAATAGATTTACATTTGCCTGCGGGGATTTTCTTTGGACTCATGCTACGCGAAGGTTGCTAAACGATTGGCGGAAAAATTTAGGGCTTACAAAAATACGTCCTTTCTCTTTTCCCTATCGAAATTTACATGGAAAGCCAATTCCTACCCTTTACGCATATAGCCCGATTGTTGCACCAAAACCTGATGAATGGGATGACGATAAACACATCACTGGATATTGGGTCCGTGATTCAAAAACTGATTGGAAGCCAGACAAGACACTTGTTAACTTTTTGAAAACAGGAAGCCGGCCAATTTATATTGGCTTTGGCAGTATGGTCGGTGGTTCATTTCAACAAATTCTTGATATTGTATTGGAGAGTCTTCGAATAACGAATCAACGCGCTATTCTTTCTGCCGGATGGGGCAATTTGCAGGAACAGCATTTACCCGACTATATCCATCAAGTCGGATTTGTTCTCCATGAATGGCTCTTTCAACATGTTGCTGCTGTTGTTCATCACGGCGGAGCTGGAACGACGGCCACCGGATTGCGGATGGGTGTTCCAACGATTGTAGTACCGTTTGGAGGAGATCAGCCCTATTGGGGCAATCGTGTTCATCAATTAGGAGTTGGACCAAAACCGATACCACGAAAAAAATTAGATGCAAAATGCCTTTCTGCGGCTATTTTACAAGCTATTAATAGCCAAGAAATAATTGCTAATGCTAAACATATTGGAGAAAAACTGTGTGCAGAAGACGGCGTCGGGAAAGCAGCGGATATTATTGAGCATAGAACCAAAATAGATAATTATTAAGTTGATTTTCTTAATGCATCACACAGAATTATTCATTAAAATGTATCAGAAATTTTTGTTCTGTACAACTCCAAAAAATCACAGGAATTTAAGGGCGGCAAGTTCGCTCTTTTTTTTCGACACTTTTCAAATGACATATACAAAAAATTTGTGAGGAACACTGTATCTCCGATGTGGTTCACTTTGAACATATATGGCTGGTACCTAAAGAAACAAGTAAATCTGAAAATATAAGATGGAAAGAAAATAAAAAAATTTGAAACGTTTTTATATAATCTAAGTCTTTATAGACGGGAGGTGAGAAAGTGAGGGACTTCGAAAAAATATATACAGAATACTTTTCCGACGTATATAAATATGTGCTGACCATATGCCGGAACGGGGCCATTGCGGAAGAAGTTACACAGGAAACTTTTTTCAAGGCTATGCGGCATATAAATCAATTCAACGGAAGCTGTAAATTATATGTATGGCTTTGTCAGATAGCTAAAAATACTTATTTCTCGCTTTCCAATAAGCAAAAGTGGATAAGCCCTGATATAGATGTGGATTTCCCGGATACAACATCGGATTTAGAAAGAGATTACCTTGATAAAGACACGGCAAGGCGGTTACACGTTCTCCTTCATAATCTGAATGAGCCATACAAAGAGGTCTTTACTTTACGGGTGTTTGGAGAACTGCCATTTTCTCAAATCGGTGAATTATTTGAGAAAACCGATAGTTGGGCAAGACTGATTTTTTACAGAGCAAAAAAACAATTACAGGAGGCAATGAAATGAAAATATCTTGTGAAATCATAAGAGATTTACTGCCGTTGTACCACGATGGCGTTTGCAGTAACGATAGCAAAAAATTAGTTGAAGAACATCTTGCTTATTGTGATAGCTGTAAAGCCGAGTTGAAAGCAATGGACGATAAATTACCCATTAACGATGCGAAGCAAAATTTGAACGAAGCCGAAGCGGTAAAGAAACTGTCAAGGAGGTGGAAAAAAGGAATGATAAAATCGTTGCTGAAAGGCATTTTAATCACGATTTTAGCCATTGCCGTTATTGTGCTTATTCTCTATTGCTTCATGGATTTTAGAATTACACCCAAACCCTATTGATTGGAGGAAAATAATTTGAATGACTACATTTTAACAGCAGAGCATATCAAAAAAGAATACAACGGAAACACGGTTTTACGTGACGTTTCAATTTATATTAAGAAAGGTGAGATTTACGGCTTGATTGGTAAAAACGGTTCCGGTAAAACGACCCTGTTTCGTATTCTGACAGGACTTATTCAAAGATATAACGGAACGGTTTCCGTTGGAAAAGTTAATACTCACAAAAGCAAGGTTTCTGCAGTTATTAACTCTCCATCATTGTTTCTTAATTTGAGCGCATTTGAAAACATGAAAGCGCAAGCATTCCTGTTGGGAATTCACAATGACAGCCGGATTAAACAAACCCTGAAAACTGTCGGATTACAGGATTATAAAAACATACTGGCAAAAAATTTCTCATTGGGCATGACCCAAAGATTGAAATTGGGAATGGCACTGTTGAAAACCCCTGATATTCTCATTTTAGACGAACCTATTAATGGACTAGACCCCGACGGTATTGTAGAACTACGGGAACTGCTGCTCAACTTAAATCATACCGACGGAATGACAATTCTAACTTCCAGCCAGATACTTTGAAAGGAATTCCTCCACAATTTCTTCAATTGAAGAACTCAAATTTGATGGTATTTTATCCAACGGGAAAAATCGTGCATCTCTACCTTCACTCGGATCAACTACTATTTCTCCAGAAAAATCTTTACATATATATGTAGCAGTAACATTATAAACTTCATTCCCGTCCGGATATTTATAGTATAATTTCTCTCCTGAATAAACATTAAAAAGTTTTAGATCTCTACATATTAGTCCTACTTCTTCCAATACTTCACGCTTAGCCGTTTGTTCAAAGCTTTCACCTAACTCCATCGCTCCACCTGGTAATCCCCACCAATCTCTGTCGATACGATGATGTAACAAAATTTGACCTTGATCATTCAGTAAAATAACATTTGCTCCGCACATAATTATTGGTCTTGTGCCTATTAGTTTCCTTAAATCTCCAATATAATCTGTCATACCTGCCCCTCCAAAATTATACTTATTTAACCTAAATACTGATTAGCATCATAGAAATCTTACATAGCTTTCGAATCTCTGACATCTGCAACCTAACATTTCATATTATAATTATGGGTATTGCTAATTCTCACAAATTATATACTTTAATTGTATACATCGGCAATATCCCCTTTATGCATTATTAGTGAACTACACCCCACTTATAAGAAGTGGGGGCTTCGTACAGAAGATTTATAGTCTAAGCTATCCTTATTCTAACAGGCGTATCCACTTCGCCACTACCGTATAGTGCTTTTATGCACACAACGCTACTTTTTTTTAGTATATTCAATGCTCCGTTTACATCAGCATTTAAGCAATATCCTTTTTGGGTCTTATATAGTCCTCTTTTGCCACTGAATTCATATTCCTTTGATGCGTTGGGATTATATTGATGTAACTTTGTAATAAAGTTTAATCATTTTATTATATATATTATAAAAGTTTATTATAAATCCATATCAACAGTGCAGAGTTAAAAAACAAAACTACATTCCTTTCAATGCTAAATTTTATTTTTGCAAAATATACCCTAATGCCTTTGCTGTACCAATGGGGTAAAGATATATATTATCAAAATCTAAATTTTTACACCCAGCTACTATATCAGCTCCATTATTTACTAATTCTCTCAATGTAGGCTTACAACTAACATTTTTAACCACTTGCTCTCTAGTTAAAGCAATCACTCCTCCAACTTCATATTTTTGAAGGTTTTTAGGCTCTGTACTTAATCTTGCATTAAATATTATTATTTTATACAATTGTCCTGCTTTTGGAGTTCCTTCTGCATGAATCATATCATATAACGCAAGAGGTTTTACATTATCCTCCACTTCAACATTCTCTATTTTACCATCACTATGCATATACCACGTTTTTTCAGATGAAATTAGTTGTATATCAGCCTCTAATTCTTCCTTAACTTCTCGTTTCGCACAAGTAACAAAATCCTCCCCTTCCTCTAAATGACCTCCAATCCCTGCATAAAAAATATTATTTTTCATATTCTCATACTTTTTACCCGGTAAGAAAAATAAATATTTTTCATCAGTATACTTTAATGCTAATCCTACTCCAGTTTCTGTACTTTCCTTAATATAATCCGAAAGCTTATACAACAAATCTATCATCTCCTAATTAATTAGTATAGTATTATCTCAATACTATCTATTTCATACACTGGAATTATTATTGTTCTATTTCCCGAATCATTTTAAAAACATTATCATCAATAATAAATCTCAAGTTATAATAATCGTTTTCCTTTAAAAGGAGGCCCAAGTATTCTTTTTCAGATAGGTTATTATATCCAATAGTTGTTTTTCTACAAACAGCATACTTTTCATAATTGTTAAGAAGCCTTTCAACTAATAAAGAAAGATATTTTGCCTGATCATAAGATAATTGATAAGATAAATGCATAGGGTATGCATGAACTTTATTCCAAAATACTGTTTCAATTTTTCTAGTTCCATATAGTTTATTAAGCTTATCATAATCTTGATATAAAATAGTACCAGGATAAAGCATAGTTGGCTTAGGTGATACAATGTCTATATATTCACGATTTTTAATAAAAAATTGTAGAGTTTCACAGATTGTATCTGCTGTTTCACCTGGATAAAACATTAAATTGACCTTATTCAAAACGCTTGTTCCTTTTAAACTTTCAAAAAGTTTAGTTGCTTTATCAATATAAGATTTAGGGTCATTTGTCTTCCTCATAAGACTTAGTATTTTAGGTGAAACGCCATCTAATCCCCAATCAACTACTTGTAATCCTACTTCTTCCATTTTTAACACATCCTCATATGTCAAACAATCAACACGGGATTCAGTTCTCCACACAACATTTTCATTTTTCAACATTTGTACTAGATTATTTAAATTCTCATCTTTCAAATCAAAGTTCATACCACCTAAATAAATTGGTTGGCTACTATTTTCATATTCTTTTAATGTATGTTTAATCTCTTCAAATATCCTCTTTGCTGGTTTAGATCTATATTGGTTACCATATGCATGATAATTTGTGCAGAAATTACATACAGACTTACATCCTCTACTCACCTCAATATTGGGAACTAACTTTTTAAAGTCAGGATACATTGACCATTCTAAAAAAGGTAATTCATTCATATCAATCTGATATTTTATATCTTTTGTTTCTATTACTTTTCCATCTTCTCTATATATAATTCCCGGAACTTGATATAAATTTGCCCCATTATTTTCAACTATGAAATTTACTGGGTACTCACCTTCATACTTAATAATACAATCAATCTCTGGAATTTCTCTTGTTGCAATACTGGCTATAGCTCCAATATGTTGTCCACCTGAAAAAATATATATGTCTTTATCTATACTCCTTATTAAACTTGCGTATTCTTTTGTTTTTATATATGCATAACAACTATTGCATGATATTCCAATAAAATCTGGTGTATTACTATTTATAAAGCGAATTAAATCATCTCTATCATTCACATGATCTTGTAAGTCTAATATCTTTACATCATGTCCTTTCATATTTAAATAACTAGCTACTGCAAGTAATCCAATATTAATGGATTTCTGATCAAAAGCACCCTGTCCTTCATATTCTTCATATTCATCTGAATAAACTGATTTTGGGAAAATAAGTTTAGGGTTAACAAGTATAACCTTCTTTTTAAAAGTATCCATTTAGTACCTCCTTGAAACTTCCTGTTTCTTCAACTTGACTTAATCTATCATTTATATAACTCCAATCAACACCTTCTTCTTTAAGCTTGTCTACTATCTTACTAACTCTTTTTTGTCTTCCTAATAATGAATCTGCAATTAATGATTCCTCAAGTGGTTCTATATTTATGTTATAATCATCTACAGTAACTTGAATACACTTTTTTAAAACTTGTTGTGTTATTGATAACGGATATGTAAAGTTTCCCTTTATCACTAGATCTCCAGCAACTTCTACAGGCACACCATCTATTTCAAATTGTCCAAAGGCACTATGAAACTTCTCATTTCCACAAACACTAACATCATTAACACTATAACCTTTTAATGCTTGTCCCATTTCAAATGCTAAAGAAGTAATTGTTAATATGTCAATATCTATTGTTTCTATATCAAGTCCATGAATTTTATGTGCTATTCCACCAGAAATTATCCATTTATTACTTATGTTGTTTTCTTTAAATAATTTAATAATCTTTCTTAATGCACTAAATTGCATATCAGATATATTCACTTTCATCATCCTTTCAACACTTTATAAATATTTTTATAGTAATAGTTCACGATTTCATATTGTGATCCACTAGCATCTATTTTTATAATATCTGAAAACTTTTCAAGTAAATACGTTATGTCTTTTAAATTTTTTACATACTCATCATATCTTTTTTTAACTATAACTTCTGTGTCATTTTCACGAATTGATAACTCTTTTCCGCAAATAGGACACTTATTTAAAGTTATATCCTTCAGATTAAATACTTGGTTACATACGTAGCACTTTCTTCTTGTTGATATCCTATCTACAATCACTCTTTCTGGAGCCTCTAAATCAAGTGTAACTACATTGAATTCTTTAATTTCATTGTTTTTCATAAGATATTCCACTTGTTCTACACTTCTTGGAAAACCATCAAATATAAGAATTTTATCTGTAATTTTTAGTAAACCCTCTATTACAGGAATAATGTATTTATTATCTATCAATTCACCATTTAATATTGATCTTTGAACATTTTCGTAATTCTCTAACTTATTATTAATTATATTGTTAACTATATCTGAAATAGATAAATAATCTGCTGCAAACTCTAATTGTATTTTTTTTGCCAAAGTAGTTTTCCCTACCCCTGGCGGTCCTAACAAAATTAGTAATTGCTTCATCGAAAAACTTCCTCCATTACATTAAATTTTCATAATCAAATAAATCAGCCTTATATATTTTTAAAAGGACAATTGTCATGGCAATGCAATAGTTCTTCCTTATATATGAGCACCCCCTACTTTAATCAAAATTTACAGTTAATCTTTGTAACACTGTTAATCAATATATTTTTAGTTTGTCTCTAATTTTATTATCTTTTTCTTCAATAACTGCCAGTTTTCACTTAGAGCCCTTACATAAAAACCTTCTATGAAATTACCTTATTTAAGCATATCAAATATAAGGTAATTTCATATGTCAATATTTATTCCACTGTTCATTCTCTAACATATTTATTTTTGCCACTTATTGACCGGTAATATACATGATGAAAAAATAATTATTCCACGAAAGTACATATTATATAATTGGTAGATAACAATATAACCATTTTGTTACTTAAAAATTTAGAATACACAATAATATTTTTATAGTTTCATTAGTTTTATTGAACTTTTGCAAAATTTATCATAGAGTCAATTCATATCTATATTGAATAACCATGGTCCTATGTCAAGATTTAGTACAAATTAAAATGAGAAAAATATCCTCATATTAACCAGCTAAAAGTAAGCTGTCATTCTGTACTTTAGCATACAGCTTCTCGAAATCATCGGGTGACATATAGTTGCAATGACTGTGAATTCGTTTTGTATTGTAGAAAGCTTCAATGTATTCAAATACAAGCTTGTATGCCTGTTGATAATTGCGAATTTTAAATCGATTCAGCCACTCACGTTTGATTATTGCATGAAACGATTCAATACAGGCGTTATCCCATGGGAAAGCCTTTTTTGAATAGCTTCTCTGCATTTTAGCAGTAGCTTTTATATATTCATTGGAAACATACTGGCTTCCGCGGTCACTATGTAAAATAAGTGGTAGGTCTGTATTTCTCCTCGCTTTAGCTTTGTTTATTGTATTTATTACGCAGGAAACTTCCATCGTTTTTGAGAGCATCCATGCAATGATTTTTCTGGAATATAGATCCATAATGCTTATTAGATAGACGAATCCTCTTGTTGCCCAGATATAAGTAATATCGCTGCACCATACTGCATTTGGACGGTCAGGGTTAAATTGTTCATCAAGGATATTATGAAGCTCCGTACTAAAATCGGAATCTTTGGTTGTTGCAGTCCATGGCTTTATCCACTGAGCTTTAATACCCATTTCCTTCATATATTTGCCTACGGTACGTTCAGAGATGGTTTCACCTTCCTGCTGAAGCTTTTGGGTAATCTTTGGTGCACCATAATTCTGCTTTGAATCATCGTATATATCCTTGATTTTAACTTTAACAGCTTCTTTAAAGAATCATTCAATATAGTCCTAAGCTTTGCCATATCCGCCGGATTAATGTTATAGTCGTATCCTATATTCAGGATATGATTAATGTACTGCAGCAAATTTAAAGCCGGCACATTATGTGGATTTCTAAAAAAATCGTAATCAAAGCTAATTTGATTGTTTCCGGAAAAAAATATATTTAAAGATGAAACCACTTCTTCCAGGTCCATCTTAATATACCTCTTAACATTATCCATGGTTTTTTCCGGTGAAATCGCATAAGATACAATAACATACCCTTCCTTATCCTTGTAGGTCCTCCCCGCTCTGCCCGCTATATTCCAAAACTCCGAATTTGTAAGGTACCTGCCATTCTGCCCTATGAATTTTACCGTATCAAATATAACTGTGTTAATAGGAAAATTCATTCCCTGCGCCAATGTGGTTGTTGTAAACACAAGCTTTATATGATTTTCGCGAATCAATTCTTCAATTGTTTCTTTAACCAGGCCTGACAACCCCGAATTATGATAACATGTTCCATATTTTACGCACTCCAGTAAAGCATCATTTTCATCCGTTTCCAGCTTAATGATCTCCAACGCTTTTTTTATTTCAGGCTTTGAGCTTATATCACGCAGTTTTCCGTTACCGACAAAATACCGTGTTACCTGTTCAGTTAAACTTTTAGTCGTCCCTGGCCCTGCACACAATATTAAAATATTACCGTCCATTTCAATAAAATCATTAAGAATGACGCATAATTTCACCGCATTATCTATTTTATGTACACCTAATTCATCCCTTATGACCGTAGGATTACTTCTTAACATTATTTCTATATTTTCCGAGCCCAGTTGGTTCCTGGGGGATTTGTAAAATTGTAGAACGGAATTTGTTTTATTTTTGTTCAACAAATTGCAGCCTATATACTGTTTTGTCGGAACCCATTCTGCGGATACCACCGCAGAATTTCTTTTAGAATCAGCTAACCATTCTCCGATTTCATCAGCATTTGAGATGAAAGGGCTTAATAGCAAGAAATTTACCTCCTTCATTTTCCGCTATCCGCTCATAAGAATATTTCAGCAAATGCCCTATTAACTTTAATTCTATGTCCTCTGTTCCAAGCATGTAAAAAGCATTGTATGAATAGATATCAATCACACTATATATATCCTGATTTTCTTCCCTTGCAATACTTCCCGTAAACAAATATTCTTTTAATAAGCCGGTAAGATAAATTATATTCCCGAAGGCGCTTATCTTCATTCCGTTGGCAACACTCATTTCATTCTTTGCCAATTCTGCCTCCTGGGCCTCATCCAATACTCCCTGCGCTTTATCTATATTAGAACTTAAATTAACTAATCCATCGTAATTTTTAATATTGCTTAACATTAGAACAATCATGTAATAAGTATTAAATTCCAATCTTTTCATAACATCCATATCAGAAATTATATCTTTAAAATTTATCAGCTTTTTATTATATTCTTCTATAACTAAATTTAATCAGGCCGTTGTCTATTCTGATCCCCGGCACATCAATGCCGGATGTATGCTTGTCAATATCTACAGGTTCAATGTTCATTCTTTTATCCGCTTCTTCGTAAAACCTGCACCCGTAATTTTTTTCCAACAACAGCTGTGCTATCCACTCTGTTACTCTCTCCCTGCGCACATCAAATTGTGGAATTCTTGACTTCTTCGGAACAGTAATTTCCGCAACTCTTTTATTCAATTTCTCTATGAACGCAGGGTTCAAATTTTTAGAATAATAAAAATCCAAATTATAACTTTCCGTATTATGTACTTTGGAGGCTCTTATCTTTGATATAAGATAATCTTTTAATTCCTTAAAACTCTGGTCGTCATCAATATCATATTCAAATAATCTGACACTTATGCCGTTCGATTTTGTTGATAGCAGTTCCTTAATCGCTGTCATGTAAGTTTCCCCCTATATTGCTTTTTTAAACAATTGATAAAATACATAAATACAAGATTGTCCAAAAATAATATATTTTTAATTTACATCACTTACATATATTTTACCATATAAGCGAATTTATTTCAGAGATTTCGCATCAAATTTTCAATAAAAATATTCTCTTTACCCCAAGAAACCTTTATACTTAGTTTCCAGTTTTCTTTTTTTATTAAGTCTTTATAAATAATGAATTATTCCAATTATCTTTTATAGTTAATATTTCATCTCTTATATCTTCAATAATATCTATCTGGAGCATACCTTTTTTTCTGAATCCTCTTATGCACCGGAAAAAGTATAATTGTATTAAATTAAATGCTACTGCATCAAACTGCAAATAAGTAAAAACGTAAAAAAGACGAATAAAATATTTAGTACTTTTAACTGAAACGTGAAAACCAGCAAACGGTTATGCTAAAAAGATGGCAAACAAAACGTCCCTGTGCCTGTGTAACGGATATCTCCACATCTCCCAGCTTTGCTCTTTCCATCTTTCCACCGCTCCCTTAATTTTGAATATAAAAAAACAACCTTTGTTAAGGCTGTTTTAAATTTTTTAAAACGTGTTTACTTTTAAGCTATTTATGGTATAATATTAATAAGGTAATCGGAATCGCAACAATGCGATTGCCACCAGTGGTTAAATAATTTTAATCATCCTGTGACAGCAGGGTGATTTTATTTTTTGCCTTTTTTGTTGTCTGTTAAGCCAACAATAAAGGAGATCAGCGATATTACGAACATGCCAAACATAATCATTAAAGATATAGCTTGATATGTATCCATATCGCACCACCTCCTTTCTTTTACGAATAGAGGTGGCAATCACACCTGCTTTCCCGATTACCTTATCTTTATTTTACCAAATTATTCATACTTGTACAAGCCAATATTTTTATTCCCTTCCATGAAATTTTTTATCTCATTTTCAATTTTTTTTACTCCAAACTCATTAAAATGTTGTATACTATTATACATAGAAGATATCATCCTTTCTTAATTTATTGGTGTTTCAACTTATATTTTAATAGGATGATATCTTCTTTTCAACTATATATGGAAATATATTCTATTTCCCTACTGTAATTTTACACTAACCAATATAATTATGAAAATTCTTCATGTGGACTTTTAAATCAGAATATTATACAATGGCTGTAATACAAGAAGATGTGATTACAGGATTCTTCACTACCGAATACAGGATAAATTTAAGGGGGAAAAAGTGAATAAAAAATTTCTAATTATTATTTCATTGTCTGCCGTTCTGCTGCTTACCGGCTGCAGGGCGGGAATGAAAGGCGAACCTGGTGCGGGTGAAGCCGCTGCAAGCGAAAAGGCCGGCGAAGAAAATAATGAAAGACCCGGAGAAAAGCAGGAGAAGCAGGAAAGCCCGGAAGAATCCGACTGGCAGAGAACTCCCGAAAATTTCCGCAGGGATCTACAGTACATGTACGATAACAAGTACCGGATGATAAGCTTAAACGACTATGCCAAAGGGGAAATAGGCACAAAAGCCGGATATACCCCGATTATTCTTACTTTTGACGACGGAAGGCAGAATAACTTCAATTTAATTGAATCCGAAGGAGGGCTTGTAATAGACCCTGACTGCGCGGTGAGAATACTGGAGGAATTTAAAAATAAATATCCGGATTTTAATGTGACCGCAAGCTTTTTTCTGAACTCAAACCCCTTTGGGCAGCCGGAATATATCGAAAAAAAACTGAAATGGCTGGTTGAGAACGGCTACAATATAGGCAACCACACATACAGCCACAATAAAATGTCAGCATTGAACGGGGAAGAAATCCGGGCCGAAATAGGCTCGGTAAATAATATCATCAAGGCTTACCTGCCTGATTATGCCGTAGAAACATTAGCTCTCCCCAACGGAAGCAACCCCAGGGACGAATTTGTAAGCAGCATGCTTGAAGGCGAGTACAAGGGCAGCAAATATAAAATCACTGCGGTGCTGGATGTGGGCTGGAGGCCCGCCTATTCACCCTTTGACACTCTGACGGATTTCACGGACCTTTACAGGGTAACAGCAAGCGAAACAAATGTCGATAACTGCGGAATGTATGACTATTTCAAATCATTTGAAAATAATAAAAGAGAAAGGTTTATAAGCGACGGAAACCCGGATGTGGTTACAATCCCGAAAAGTCATGAGCAATATCTCAATAAGGATATGGCAAAGAATAAAACAGTAAATATTTATGAGTAACTGATAAAATTCGCATTTTTAAGAGGAGATGGACACCATAAGCGAAATAAAGAACCCAAGTATTATTTTAAAGGAAAAGATTGATAAAAGGGATTATGATGAAATTAAAAAGCTTGAAAAGCTATGCGCGGAAAGGGATAATGTGTCATTTAAGCTGGAACTTGAATATAAGCTTTGCAACAAGGAAGAATCCGGAAGATGGACAGGAAGTATAAACGATCTTATGTTTTATGATGAGTCGGATTTAAAGGGATATATAGGCATAAGCGATTTCGGGGGCAATGCTTTGGAAGTTAACGGCATGGTTCATCCGGATTACAGAAACATGGGAATTTTCAGTAAGTTATTTTCTCTTGCCGAGGATGAGTGGAGAAAAAGGAAACAGCCGGAGATGCTTTTGCTGAGTGACGGCAGCTCAGCTTCTGGAATTGGATTTATCAAAAAAGCGTGCGATGAATATGACCATTCAGAATATGACATGGTTTTAAACATGGGTGCAGAACAAGGGTCAGGGCCGCGCTCCAATAAATTAAGAAGGGCGTCAGGGGGAGACTATGCGGAAATTGCACGGCAGGACAAAATTTATTTCGGCACCGGACAAGATGATGATACTCAGGTTTTCGAACAAAAATACAATGAAAACAACGGTTCTTTTACGTACATGGCTGAGACGGGAGATAAAGTAACAGGCAAGGTCCGCATAGAAATAAACGAAGGAGCGGGCGGCATATACGGGCTTGGGGTCCTGCCTGAATACAGAGGCAGGGGGTTCGGAAGAGAAATATTAACAATGGCAATTGAAAAGCTTAAGGAAATGGGCGCTCATAAAATTGTGCTGCAGGTGGAGATAAATAATAAAAATGCCTTGAACCTTTACAAATCCTGTGGCTTTGAAGTGAATTATGTTATGGACTATTATAAAATCAATAAATAGCCTTTACAAAACCTGATAAAAATTATAAAGTATATATAGAAAAAAATTACAGGAGGCACTCAATGAATGCAGAATTGGAAAAAATAATACATGACAGCAACAATATAGTATTTTTCGGAGGAGCCGGGGTTTCCACAGAAAGCGGCATACCGGATTTCAGAAGTGTTGACGGGTTGTATAACCAGAAATATAAATATCCTCCTGAAACCATGCTTTCCCACAGCTTTTTCGTTCGCAACACACCGGAATTTTATGATTTCTACAGAAACAAAATGCTGTTTTTAGACGCAAAGCCCAACATGGCTCACATAAGGCTGGCGGAACTGGAAAAGCAGGGTAAATTAAAAGCGGTTATAACGCAGAATATAGATGGTCTTCACCAGGCGGCGGGCAGCAAAAATGTCCTGGAGCTTCACGGCTCCGTTCACCGCAACTATTGCACGAAGTGCGGAAAGTTCTATGGCGTGCAGGCAATCGTCCAAAGCTCAGGGGTTCCGAAATGCAGCTGCGGAGGGACAATCAAGCCCGATGTGGTTTTATACGAAGAAAGCCTGAATCAGGATGTTTTGGAGAAAGCTGTGGAATACATAGAAAACGCCGACGTTTTAATAGTGGGAGGAACATCGCTGGTGGTGTATCCTGCGGCAGGGCTGATTAATTATTACAGGGGAAACAAGCTTGTGCTCATTAACAAATCCTCAACCATGATGGACAGAAGGGCAAACTTAGTTATCAGCAACAGCATAGGAAAAGTGTTTGAATGATAAATGTGAAGCTTCCAAGAGCCTTAGGGGCCTTCATGAGGCATTTATAAAAGCCCATGAAGGCCTTTCGGACTGAATAAATTTTAAAATGGGGCAAATCCCTGTTCCGCCCACCAGTCCTCTTTTAAAATATTGTATTGGTCGGTGAATTGCTTCAGATGGACTTTTTCCCACTGGACAAGAAGCAAATCGAACAATTCCTTGCTTGCCGGTGACGAAACCTTGGCTTTGGCCTTTTCATAGAAATCAACAGAGCTCTGTTCCATCTGCATGCCTATTCCGAAAACCGACATGGCAACTGAAGTTTCGTTTTTATCTACCTTATTCCAGCGGTATATCTCCGGCGACGGGATTTTTATGCCTGCCTCAAGTATATCCTCCAATTTTACCTCACTGCCGTTGTTCAGCCTGCCCCACAATTTTCTCAGATAATCGGCATGTTTCAACTCCTCGTTTGCCAGTTCTAAGAAGGCTTCCTTGGTTCCTTCCGAAGCTGCCTGGTTACCGGCTAATTTGTAGAATTCATAGCCTTCGACCTCATTCAGTACAGCTTAAGATATTATTGACAGTTCTTCCTTATACATTTTTTCCTCCTTGATAATGATAACAAAATTTATGTTTAACTTATACCACTGTTTTACTTATTTTAAACATTTATCCGGATTATAACCATATAAAAGCATATAAAAATGTTGAAAATAATTTTGAGTTTCCCCAAAATAAAGGACTAAAGAATTAAGAAACAGCTAAATTAAAATAGTTGAATAAATCAAATTATTGTGATTTAAGATTTTTATGGATAAAGCTATGAATGCCAACTTTTGTCTTAACTAAAATATCTTCTATGGCATAACCAATAGCATAATAAATGAACTTAGGAATGTTATAAATTCTCTTTGAACATTCCTTAAGCTCTTTAAAAAATATGTTATCTTTCTTTTCCGATGTCATAATACCAATATATCCTACTGTAATAGTTGCGATAAGATTGAAATTACGGATAGATTTTAATGACCAAACCCTTATATCTTCAAAATCAAACTGCTGTTTCTTAAATTTAAAATATTCTTCAATACGCCATCTCATTAAATATACTTTAGCAACTAAAAGAGATATCTTTCTCTTTTCGGTGGATTTTAAATTTGTAAGCAGCATCATAGGGCCTTTCCCAAACCCGTAAACTGATATTAATATTAATTCTTGTTTTGGAAATTTACATAAACTCACAGGAATATAATGGTGTTAGAATATAAATAGTACAAGTCAAAATGAGAAAATCCAAAATAAATATA
>ENA-UOOK01000455-UOOK01000455.1-fermentation-metagenome-genome-assembly--contig:-NODE-455-length-53915-cov-11.613869_pt1 | contig 53915 bp, 51 predicted proteins | sample MGYA00245777_ERZ724023 | MGnify/ENA primary metagenome ERZ724023 (study PRJEB28704, sample SAMN03018312) | fermentation metagenome | biome: anthropogenic terrestrial biome; feature: soil; material... | reverse complement strand
AGTTAAAAAAACTATGTGCATATATATGTTAAGCCTTTCACTAAGAGGATTTAGCCATTTGTCATTGTAATTTATATAGCGTTGTAGCAGGTAAAAATTTCATGATTTTACAAATAAACCAGTGTGATCAAACATATAAAATCCTAAAAATTATAACAATATCAAGGCATATTTTCATCTCATTTTACTGTAAAAGCCAGGCTATATAATAATAAATGATATTGTATTTGTCAAGGGTTAAAAATTTTCAATATCCTTAAATCCTTCTCCTATTACTTCGTGAACGTTGTGGACTATTATAAAGGCATTTTTATCTATACTATTTATGAGATTTTTTAATAATACAAAATCTTTTCTGCTTAATATAGTTACAAGAACCTCTTTATCGCTTCCGGTGAATCCTCCTTTAGCTTCATACAAAGTGGCACCCTTCCCTAAACTTTTTATTATATAATCGTTTATTACCTCGCTGTAGTTGCTTACTATAACAACTTGTTTACGGATATTCATACTTTCAATGGCTGCATCTATTACTAAACCATTTAGCAACACACCTAATAACGAATACAGGCCAATTTGCAGTCCATAGGCGAAGCCAGCTGCCAATGTTATTGAAAGATCGGAAATGAGCACACCCCGACCTAAATCTATACCCCAGAACCTATTTAATATTTTGGCTATAATATCTGTTCCGCCTGTTGAGGCATTTTGATTGAATACTATGCCCATGCCTATTGCAGATATTATAACACCCAAAATAAGCTGTATCAGTATATCATTTGCTAATGGTTTTTTCATGGGAAAAATTTTTTCAAATAATAATACCAAAACCGAGACCCCAAAACTTGCATATATGGTTTTAAAACCGAAATTAGTTCCGATAAAGATAAAGCCAATTGCAAATAGAAAAATATTTATAATTATCATAAGAAGTCCGATTGATAAATTCGGGATAAAATGATTTATAACAATAGCTAAACCATTAGCCCCGCCTACAGATAGATTTTTTGGCATTAAAAAAAAGTATAGACCGATTGCTACCAGTAACATTCCAACGGTAATTTTTATATATTCATTTGCTTTTTTCTTCATAGTCATCACCCTTTCTATTTATTAAATTTGCATAATAAACTATGTTGCCTCTTTTCATCGTGTCGGTTTTTTCTAATGATTCAAAACATTTAAAAGCCCTATTTAGTAATATAGGTATGTTCTTTTTACTCTTCATAGCTTCTTTCAAATAATCCGAAAGTAAATCCTTATAAATAGGATTAGCACAATTGTTTATTATGCTTATAGCTCTTTCCTTTGGACTTAAACCTCTCAAATCCGCTATTCCTTGCTCAGTAATAATTATGTTGACATCATGTTCGGTGTGATCGACATGAGATACAAGAGGTACTACAGTGGAAATAGTTTCATTTTTAGCTGTGGACTTTGTAAAGAATACTGATAGATAGGCATTTCTGGCAAAATCCCCTGAGCCTCCTATCCCATTCATGAGATTTCCACCCATTATATTAGAGGAATTTACATTACCGTATATATCTACTTCTATTGCCGTATTCATTGCTATGACCCCGAGTCTTCGGATTATTTCCGGGTTATTGCTAATCTCTTGTGGTCTTAATATTATCTTCGATTTATATCTTTTAATATCATCATAAAATTTATTTAATCCTTCCGGAGAAGGGGAAATAGCAGTTCCGGACGCTATTTGTACTTTTCCTATATCTATTAAGTCCAACATTGAATCCTGTATTACCTCTGAATAAAATTGAAGCTTATCATACTTTGAACGAGAGAATCCATTTAGTATTGAATTTGATACTGAACCAACCCCGGATTGAAAGGGCAATAATTTTCTTGGAATTCTGCCTGCTTTGATTTCATGGTCTAAAAATTCCAAAAAAATTTCCGCCATTAAATTACTGTCTTTATTTGGTTCTGCTAATTTTTTAACATCATCTCTTATATCCGTGAAAACTATGGCAATTATCTTATTTTTATCTATTTGGATATAATTTGTACCGATTCTATCTTTGCAGTTTAGTATAGGTATAGGCGTTCTTTTTGGGGGATTTGGTAAAGTATATATGTCGTGTATTCCTCTTAGATCTATTGGTTGACTTGTATTTATTTCTATTATTAATTTTTTAGCTTTTTTTACTATAGTTGGTGTTATACCTACAGAGGTAGTTGGTATCATACATCCGTTTTCGGTAATTTCAGATGCTTCTACGATTCCAATATCTATATCTTCCAAATAATTATAATTAATGTATTGAGGCAATAGGCTTAAATGAACATCACAAAATTGAATGTCTCCATTGTTTATAGCTTTTCTACAGCTATCATTTGTTTGATAGGGAATTCTTTTTTTTGTAATATTATTTCTGGCTAATTCACCGTCCAATTCATCTCCGACGGAAGCTCCTGTAATTAATGTAATTTTTATATTTTCGTTATTGTTTTTAATTCTTTTACTAAGTGCTAATGGTGTAGCTTTTGGATATCCTGAAGGAGTAAAGCCACTTGTAGCAATTGTCATACCATTTTTAATAAATAGTGCAGCGTTTTCAGCTGTAGTTATTTTTTTTCTTAGCTCAATATCTTTTATTCTATCTTCTATCACTCTTTTAACCTCCTCATGATTTTGGGCAATAAAAAAGTTCCTGAACTCGGCGGTTTCAGGAACTGTGACAAGCAAAATAACATTATGTATTTACATAATAATTCTATTCTGAAACACTCCCTATCTACCGTAGAGTTTTTAGTGCATTAGCAAAGGCAGGTATCCTGACTTAGGTTCATAGAATTTTAAGCCTTCCCAATTTCTCAGTGGCATATTTTAAAATTCTCACCTTCACAGTGGCGGGACCGTACAAGACTTTTACTTGTTTCCCTTTTAAACAAAGAAATATAAATCTTTGTACCTTTACCTAAATATTAAATTTAACTACAATTAAAATATATAATATAAATAACTTTTAGTCAAGGATACCAGAACAAGGAATAGATTATTATAAAAAAAGATGAAGCTTCTTTTTAACAGCCTCATCTTTTACCTCACTATTCTACGGAAATTTCTATGCTGTTTTCCCATAGACCGTGAATATTACAATAGCTTAACGCATGAATTGTACCGGATTTATCAATTTTTGTAGTCAGAGAAACGGAAGGCTCATTGTATATTTCGCTTTCTCCGTGAGCACTGAATTCAGAATTTCCGATTTCTATTGGGAATTTTGCATCTTTAGGCTGAAAGAATATTTTTATCCAACAAATGTGATGTTCCAAAGTATTCGGATGAGGTATTTTTTCTCCTACTATTGCTTTTATTTCAAATGCTTCTCCTTTTTTAACTTTTTCAGGGGCATGAATTACAGGCACATGTTTTTCACCCTTCCAATCTCCGCTTTGAATTGTTTCTCCTATATTTTTCATATATTAAAGACCCTCCCTATTGTTTTTTGTTTTCTATATTCGTCATATAGAATTTAACCTATAACATTATATACCCAAGGATTTTAAAAAGTACTCATTTAAAAAGTATTTAATTTAGTTTTGGTGTATAATATTAAGGTAATTAATTATTGGGAGGATAAAATGGGACAAATAGAACTTATTGCGACCTCGACTTTTGGTTTGGAATCATTAGTTAAAAGGGAGCTTTTAAAATTAGGATATACGGATTTAAAAGTTGAAAATGGAAAGGTAACATTTAAAGGTGAAGAAAAAGATATTGCAAAGACAAATATCTGGCTTAGAACTGCCGATAGGGTATTCTTAAAAATGGGGGAATTTAAGGCTTTAACCTTTGATGAATTGTTCGAAAAAACTAAAGCACTTCCTTGGGAAGAATGGATAGATGAAGACGGGGAGTTTACCGTAAACGGAAAATCCGTGGATTCTAAGCTATTCAGCATTTCAGATTGCCAAGCCATAGTTAAAAAAGCAGTTGTAGAAAAATTAAAAACAAAATATAAAACTGAATGGTTTAAAGAAACAGGAGCTAAATTTACAATATTGGTTTCGATTTTAAAAGATGTGGCAACTCTATCCATTGATACTTCAGGGGAAGCCCTTCATATGAGAGGATACAGAAAAATGCATGTCAATGCACCTGTAAAGGAAACAATTGCTGCGGCTATGATTCAACTAAGTTATTGGAGTCCGGAGAGAATACTTATTGATCCATTTTGCGGTTCCGGCACTATTCCCATTGAAGCTGCTATGATAGGGAAAAATATCGCTCCGGGAATACAGAGAAGTTTTGCGGCAGAAGATTGGCAAAAAATAAAAGAAGAATATTGGAAAGAAGAAAAGATTTTTGCAAGGAAATCTATTATACAGGAGAGAGAACTGAAAATTTTTGGGTATGATATTGATAAAGAAGCTGTTAAAATTGCAAGAGAGAATACGTATGAGATGGGAGTGGACGACTGTATTACCTATGAAACAAAGGATGCATTGCAACTAAGCTCCAAGAAAAAATACGGAGTTATCATATCAAATCCTCCCTATGGAGAGAGAATGGGAGAGAAAGAAAAAGTAGAGGATTTATACAGAAAAATGGGTGAAGTTTTCAGTTTTTTGGATACATGGTCTCTTTATTTTCTTACATCTAACGAGGAGTTTGAAAAAATATACGGAAGGAGAGCTGATAGGAGAAGAAAATTATTTAATGGAAAAATTAAAGTGAATTATTATCAGTTTTATGGTCCAAGACCAAAAAAGAGAAATTAAAATGAAGGAGGAATTATTTGTGAAGATATACACGAAAACCGGGGATAAAGGGCAGACAAGTCTTTTTGACAATAAGAGAGTATCAAAAGATGATATAAGAGTTGAAAGTTATGGCACTGTAGATGAGCTGGTATCATTTTTGGGTCTTGCTAAAAATTATATAAAAGACGATAAGGATACATATGAATTAATAAATCATATTCAGAATAAACTTTTTATTGTTGCAGCCAATCTTGCCACAGAAGATCAAACAAAGGTTCCTCATAGAATAAAAGATGAGGATATAGACTATCTTGAAAAAAATATAGATAAGTATATGGCAAAGGTAAAAAAGCCCACAGGTTTTGTATTACCTGGGGCCGGACAAGCATCTTCATATTTTCATGTATCAAGAACAGTTGCCAGAAGAGCCGAAAGAAGAACAATTTCTCTTCAAAAAAATGCTGAAATAGATTCAAATGTTGTGAAATATTTAAACAGATTATCTGATTTACTCTATTCCATAGCAAGATATTTTGAAGAAGAAGAAATAAAAGTAGATTTTATACATTAAATTTTTCTACCATTTTATTTAGTTTATCTGCAATTTCCGATAAGCTTTCAATGGAAGAGGTGATTTCCTCCATGGCTGCAAGATTTTTATCTATTGCTTCCGAACTGGTTTGAGATGCTGCAGTAGTTTCTTCTGATATAGCGGATATTTCCGTAGCTCTTTCAAGGATATATTCGCTATTATTTCTTACCTCTTTAGAAGCTTCCGCAATTTCGACTATTGAAAGATTGATCTTATCGAATTTTTCCACCAATTCTTCAAAAGAAGCTTTAGTTAAATCAGCGACTTCTACACTTTCATTAACTATTCCGCTTACCTTTTCAATGCTGTCTACAGCACTTTTACTGCTTCCTGTAACGGAATTTGTAATTTTGGATATCTCATCTGAATATGTATGGGTTTCGTCGGCAAGTTTTCTTATTTCATCTGCCACTACAGCAAATCCCTTTCCTGATTCTCCTGCTCTTGCTGCTTCAATTGCTGCATTTAATGCAAGAAGATTCGTTTGTTCTGCTATTTGGTTTATGATTACTACTATATTTTCAATGTTTTTAATTTGTTCATTAAGATTTTCGATTATTCCTGAAGTATTTTTGGTAGAAGAATCAATTAAACTTACCTTATCGATTATCTTTTCCATATCTTTGCTACCTTTTTCTGCTGATTTGGCCATGGAAGCTGAAAGGTCCGTAGCCAATTGAGTATTTTTTTCTGTATTTTGTGAAAGAGTAGTAAGATTGGATATGGCTTCGCTTAATTCAGTAATATTTTTTGATGTATCTTCTGAACCGGAGGCTATATCGTTAACACTGGAAGCGATTTGTTCCACTGCCTGAGTAGTATCTTCGACAATATCAGACAGATCTTTGGCGTTTTTAGATAATACCTCAGAATTCTGTGTTATTCCTGTAATCATATTTTTTATATTTGAATTAGCCTTGCTTAATGAATCCGTGATTCCACTGAATTTATTTTTACCGTTGAATAAACTTATTTCGTTTAAGTTGCCTCTAGAGATTTCTTCAATAACCGGTTCGATAGCTTTGAAGAACTTTACAAGCCAACGGCTAATTGAGAAATAGGTTATTAATAAGAAAATAATTATGTTTACAAATGAAAAAATTAACATTATAAAATTAGGACTAACATTCATATGTTCTGCTAATAAGACGTATAATCCATTTGATATTAAGGTACTTATAAGTAAGTTAATTACTAAATGTGTTATAAGTCCTATTTTAATTTTAGATAGATTGTTATCTTTATTTTTTGTGTTTTCCTTTGTAGTTTTGCTTTCCATAATAAACCCCCCTTAAATATAATAATTTTACAATACAATATCTATTGTACATTAAATCGACAAAAAATGAAATAATATAAAGTAATAATTGCTAATAAAAAAATTATAATTAGATTTATGATATAATTAAATAGTAAGTGAGGTTTTTAAATTTATAGGTTGAAATTGTATACAAGACATGATAATATATAAAAAAGACTTCTATAGAAGCATTAATAAATCAGAGAAGCCTTTTTGAAACTTATTTCAAATTATATTGAGAAAAATGGAACTTTCCTATAGGCTATAAAATTAAGGAAGGGTGAGAGAATGAATAATAAGATTAAAAATATAGTGGGTATACTGATTTTGGCAATAGTAATAGTTGTTTTTTATATTTTTCAATCCTCCAATAATATTAATAGTAATACTTTTATTACTTCGGGACTTCTTTTAAGCAAAGATGAGGAGGGTGATAGTCATTCAATTATCCTTCAAATATTGGGAGAAGATAAAGAAAGTGAGTTAAAAGAAATTACGATCTATGTAAAAAATAAAAAGCTATGGGATGGTTTGAAGAAGGATAAATATTATTATATGACTTATTCTCAAGATGATTCAAAGAATAAGACTTTAATTAAAGCTCAATTAAATGAATCTCTGAGAGAAACGATATATGATAAAGCATTGAAAGAGGAAAATGAAAAGACTGAACAGGAAGAAAAATTAGAATATGTACATCTTTCCGGAGACAAACTTGATACTTCCGATTTGACTCTCTTAGACAGTAAAAAAGTTGATCTGGATAGAGACGGAGAAGATGAAAGTATAGAGATGTATACTACAGCTCAAAGGTATGATAATGGAGAAATAGCATGGGATGATGGACAGAAATGGTTTCTCATTATAAAAGATGAAGATGGAGAATTTGTTTTATTTGATGATTATATACAATTGGGAGCATTGGAATTTTGGGTGTTTACATCTAAAGATGATTATCATATAGCTACCCTTCAGACGGGCTCTGCTACATTTAAGTTGTCTGATTTTAAATATGACAATAAAGAAAAGGGATTTGTAAAAAAGGATATATTTAATCCCGATTATTTAAATGTAATCTATAATTCTTCTATAAAGTAAGGTGAATTAAAGCATTCATTTCAATTGAGGTGAATGCTTTTTTAAAAGGAGATAGTTTAATGGGAAAAATAAAAAAGATTTTGATTCTTAACAATGAAGTTGAAGCCATGTTACTGGATGAAATATTGTCAGAAAAAAATATTCCTCATGTTTTAAGGAGTTATCATGATCAGGTTTATGATGGCATATTTCAGAATCAATTAGGATGGGGTTCTATAGATGCAGATGAGATATATAGGGAAGAGATAATCAATATTTATCATGATATTTTACAGAACACTCAAGATTAATATTAAATTGTTTTGTATTTTATTGTATAATGTGTTATTATGAAGGCGAGCAAAAAAATTTCTAAAATATGGGTGATAGCTATGTTGGAAAAGAACAAAGTTAGTTATTTTGAAGACCAAATAAAAAATTTCAATATGCTTAATTATCACGTTCTTGAGGGAATGGCGGACTGGGTCAGAGTTATAGACAGAAATGGGACAATTATATATGCAAATAAGACCATGAAAGGTGCTCTGGGAACAGAAATTGTAGGGAAAAAATGTTATGAAGCTCTTGGTAAAATTAGGCCCTGCAGTTTTTGCATTACTGAAAGAAGTATAGCAACAGGAGAAATTATACAAAAAGAAGAAAATGTCGGAGATCGTATTTTTTCTGTTAAGAGTTCACCTGTATCAGATTCCGATGGTAACATATATGCCGCGGTGGAAGTGTTTAGGGATGTCACAAGAGAAAGAAAATTAGAGAAGGAGTTGAGGGAAAAGACTAAAAAACTCAACAAAGATATTACATTTGCAAAGATTCTTCAAGAAAAAATTCTTCCCAGAAAGGGCTCCTATAATAATATTAAAATCAACTATTTGTACAAGCCATGTGAAATGCTCAGCGGAGATATGTTTGATGTTTTTTATATAGACAAGGACAATATAGGCATATATATAAGTGATGTGGCTGGCCACGGGATTACCGCGTCAATGATGACCATGTTTATAAGACAGACCATGAGAGCAATAAAAGATGATATACTCAGTCCTTCTAAAACCTTAACGGAACTTCATAAAAGATTTATAGATTTAAACTTAGATGATGAAAAATATCTTACAATATTCTATGGCATCTTTAATTGTTCTACCGATACATTTAAATACGCAAATGGCGGACATAATTGTATTCCCATATTATTTGATGATAATAATGTGGAATTGCTGAAGATGAAAGGATATCCAATTTCTTACTTATTTGATGAAATACATTATAATGAGAATATGGTTCAACTGAAAAATGGAGATAGAATACTTTTTTATACAGATGGAATATTAGAAGTAAGAAATAAAAATAAGGAAGAATTCGGAGAGAAAAGAATAATAAAAGCGGTTAAAGAGGCTCCCGAAAGTCCTATAAAAAATATAGAAAACAAAGCTAATTCGTATATGTATGGAGATCAAAAAGATGATTTTGCATTGGTGTTAATGAAGGTAGAAAAGTGATCATTAATAGGAGGATATATTATGAAAGATATTATTTTAGATTATGCCAATGGATTTGTTTCTGATGAGGAAATATTAAGATTAGAACCTCAGTTGAAAACAGTTCATCGTATATTATATGAAGGCAAGGATCAAAATGTAGGATGGTTGAATTATCCTAACGAGTATGACAGAAAAGAATTTGAGATGATTAAGGAGTCAGCGGAAAAGGTGAGAAGCAATTCGGAAGCCTTTATAGTTATCGGAATAGGGGGATCATATTTAGGCTCAAGAGCAGTGGTAGAGAGTATAAGCCATTCCTTTTATGATAATATGGTAGTAAAGAAAAATAATATTGAGATATATTTTGTAGGCAATAACATTAGTGGCACTTATTTAAAGGAATTAATGGATGTATTGGAAGGAAAAGATATATCTATCAACGTTATATCCAAGTCAGGAACTACTTTAGAACCGGCTATTGCTTTCAGAATATTTAAGGAATATATGGAAAGAAAATACGGAAGGAAGAATTCTAAGGAGAGAATATATATAACTACGGACAAAGAAAAAGGTGTTCTTAGCCAAATAGCTGAGGAGGAAGGGTATAACAGATTTACTATTCCTAACGATATCGGAGGCAGATATTCGGTATTTACTCCTGTAGGAATTTTTCCTATAGCGGTAGCCGGAATAGATATTGATAAGTTAATGGAAGGAGCTCAATCAGGAGTAATGGAATATTCCTCGGATATAATAAAAGAAAATATTTCCTATATATATGGAGCTATCAGAAATATTTTATATAGGAAGGGAAAAGAAATAGAGATATTGGTTTCTTATGAACCAAGGCTGTTTTATCTTCAAGAGTGGTGGAAACAATTATTTGGAGAAAGCGAAGGAAAAGACGGAAGAGGTATATATCCTTCTTCTTTGAGCCTGACAACTGATCTACATTCAATGGGCCAATTGGTTCAGGATGGGAGAAGAAATATGTTTGAAACTGTTTTGAATGTAATTAGCCCGAGAGAGGATATAGTTATCCGGAAGGATGAGAAAGACTTAGATAACTTAAACTTTTTGGCTGGGAAAAGTATGGATTTTGTAAATAAAAAAGCTTTTGAAGGAACTCTTAAGGCCCATGTAGACGGCGGAGTACCAAATTTAATCATTAATATGCCCAAAATTGACGAGTATTTTTTAGGAAAACTTATGTATTTTTTTCAAAAATCCTGTGCGGTAAGCGGATACCTTTTAGGAGTTAATCCTTTTGACCAGCCCGGCGTTGAAAAATATAAAAAGAATATGTTTGAATTGTTGAGAAAATAGACTAATCAATTGATTAGTCTATTATTGTTAATATTTCTTCTATTGGTTTTCTTGTAGAACTTATTATTTCATTTTCTGAAGGAACTCCTAAAGGAGCCATACATACCAAGCTATAGCCGTCTTTATGAAACCCAATATATTCTTCTATTTCCTTTTTAGCCAACATAGGTCCTGTCATCCAACATCCTCCATATCCCAGATTAGCTGCTGCAAGAAGTAAATTTTCCATAGCTGCACCTATATTTTGAATTCTGGGCTCTACATTTATGTATTCCTCAATTTCTTCTTTTGCCACTTTAGCATTTTTAAGGATTTTTTTCCTGTTGTCAGGGTAAGGGCCGGCATATACAAATACTGTTATCGGCGCATCTTTAAAGAATATATGATTATCTATAGACGATATAAATTTATTTTTTTCGATTCCGTCTTTAATGTATTGCGATAATTTTAATTCTTTATTTTTAACTATATCTGCTATTTCATTTAGTTTATTTCTATTTTTAATCACAATGAAATGCCAATTTTGAGAATTCTTGCCTGAAGGAGCCAAAGTTGCGGCTTTAATTATCTCAATTAAATCTTTATCGGGAATATTTTCATCTTTGAACTTTCTTATACTATGTCTTCTTATAATAAAATCCAGCATTGAACCACCCCTTTAGTATTAATTATTAGATGTATTACCCAAAAAAATTTTTTTAACGCTACATTATAAAATAAAGTTTGTGTTGCTATAAATTGATAATTTTTTGATAAAAAATTGCCAAATTTAGTAAATAAAATAATTACAATTTTTATAATTAATGCTAAATCAATTTATAATTTTAATTATAATATAAACTTCAAGGTAATTTCCGCAAGAATAGTAATATAGTTATAAAAAAGGGTAATGGGGAAACATAATATATAATAATATTTTATGAATTTGAATATAAATTAACAATTTAATTTGAGTTTTTTATCAGAATAATATTGATTTATTATTTGTTATTTGATAAAATATAAACAAACAGAATGTTTATATTGTGTTGGGGGGGATTATATGAATTTTAATAATTTATTATTTAAAAAATCGGATAATATTGGGATATTGTCTATTAATAGGCCGAAAGCTCTGAATGCTTTGAACACAGAGTTATTAAAAGAATTGGATAGAGCCATAGATTTAATTGAAGAAGATAATGAAGTACATATTATTATTATAACAGGTGAGGGAAGAGCTTTTGTGGCAGGAGCAGATATTGCCGAAATGAAGGACATGGATACGGCAAGAGCCAGAGAATTTGCCAAAACTGGATCCAAAGTATTTAGAAAAATAGAATTGCTGGAAAAGCCTGTTATCGCGGCAGTAAATGGGTTTGCTTTAGGAGGAGGCTGTGAGTTATCTATGTCTTGTGATATAAGGATTGCTTCCGATAAAGCTAAATTTGGGCAGCCTGAAGTAGGATTGGGAATTATACCGGGATTTTCTGGGACTCAAAGACTTGCAAGATTAGTAGGGTTAGGAAAAGCTAAAGAGATTATATACACGGCAAATATGATTAATGCTCAGGAAGCATATGAAATCGGATTGGTAAATAAAGTTGTTCCTCTTGAATCATTAATGGATGAAGTTATTTCTTTGGCAAAAAAAATTGATTCCAATGGACAGATAGCAGTCAGATTAGCAAAAACTTCCATCAACAGAGGAATAGAAACGGATATTGAAACTGGAATAGCTATAGAAAAAGACCTATTTGGGATTTGTTTTTCTACAGAAGATCAAAAAGAAGGAATGGAAGCGTTTTTAGAAAAACGTAAGCCAAACTATAAATTAAGATAAATTTTGGAGGTGTTTTTATGAAAAGAGTAGGAGTTTTAGGAAGAGGTACTATGGCTTCCGGAATTATTCAAGTATTAGCTGAAAATGATTATGATGTGATGGTGTGGGTAAGAAATATTGATACCAACTCACCAAGAGGAAGTTTAAAAATAGTTGATAAAAATTTGAATAGGAAAGTTCAAAAAGGAAAATTATCAGAAGAAGATAAAAATAAAATATTGGGGAAAATAGATATTATAACGAAGTATGAAGATTTAAAGGATTGCGATCTTGTAATCGAAGCACTCTCTGAAGATATGTCTCTTAAAAAAGATACTTTTAAGGTACTCGATGAAGTATGTAAGAAAGAAGCAATACTTGCTACAAACACTTCATCTTTGTCTATAACCGACATTGCAAGTGCTACAAAAAGACCTGATAAAGTTATAGGAATGCATTTCTTTAATCCTGTACCGGTTATGAAACTTGTTGAAGTAATAAAAGGAATTTCAACCTCGTCAGCAACAAGAGATGAAGTATTTGAATTCGCAGGAAAGCTTGGGAAAACTCCCGTAGAAGTAGAAGAAGCCCCGGGATTTGTTGTTAATAGGATACTTATTCCTATGATAAATGAAGCCATAGGAATATTGGCCGACGGAGTTGCCAGTGCCGAAGATATAGATGAAGCTATGAAACTCGGTGCAAATCATCCTATAGGACCTTTGGCATTAGGAGATTTAATAGGATTGGATGTTTGTTTGGCGATCATGGATGTGCTGTATAATGAGTTTGAAGACAGCAAGTACAGGGCTCATCCTCTTTTGAGAAAGATGGTAAGAGGTGGATTGTTGGGAAGAAAAACCGGTAAAGGTTTCTTTGACTACACAAAATAATTAATATAAACAATAAATGCAAAAAATTCCTCAGATTTTAAAGCTAAGGAATTTTTTGCATTTATACAAATAAAAAGGTTTGATTAAAACAATTGAACTGAGTGCAGACTATTATTATAAAAAAGGCTTTAATAAAAATATTAATAAATTTAGGAAACCTTTTTGAAACCCATTACAAAAAACCTAAATTAATGAAAATGGAGTTTTCCTATGGGTTATAAAAAATTTGCTTTTTCCATGTAAAGTTAAGTTTAAATGGGTCTTTCATATAAGTTTTTTATGTTGGGTGAGGTAAATTATTGGGATAGGGTGACATATATGAAAGATTTTTTAAAAATTTTTTTTCTTTCTCTGAGTTGTTTTTTGTTGGCGTTTCTTTTTGGATCATATGTTAGTATTCAGGAAAAGGGAATTAATACAAAAATTGGAGAGAAAAATATTATTGATCGTAAGCAAGATGAAAATGATAATAAAAAAGACCGGGGAGCAGAAAATGAAAATGAAGAAAATGTTCAGAAAGAGAATATCAACTCTTTAGAAATAGGAGTTAAAAACAGTGATAGAATAAATATAATATTATTGGGGATGGAGGATGTAAGATCAGATACTATGGTATTTATTTCAATTGATCCGGAACAAAATAATGTGGACTTAATTTCTATACCGAGAGATACTTATCTTCATAGAAAAGGATATGATAGAGCGGAGGAAAGAAAAATCAATTGCGTATATGGACAGCACGGTACTGACGGAGTTAAAAAGGCAGTGGAATACGTTCTTGCCGGAATACCGGTCGATTATTATATAATGGTTGATTATGCCGGAGTGGAAAAGATAGTAGATTCTGTAGGTGGCGTAGAAGTAACAGTTCCTTTTCCGATGAAGTATAAGGACCCGACTGCAGAGCCACCTCTAAACATAAATATATCACAAGGAAAACAAATTTTAGATGGGAAAAAGGCAATTCAATTTTTAAGATACAGAAAGGGAAACGGAGGAAAATCAGGCTATAAAAATGGAGATATAGGCAGAATAAAAGCTCAACAAGAATTTATGAAATCATTTATAAATAAATCCTTAAGTTATAAACTTCCATTTGTAATCAAAGCATGTTTTGATTATGTAAAAACTGATATTCCTTTAAAAGAAGCTGTTACAATAGGCAAAATCGTTTTTAAAATGAAAACGGAAGATTTTACTTTTAATACCTTGGCTGGAACGGGAGATTATAAAGAAGTAAACGGTAAAACTCTTTCATATTTTATTCAAGATGAAGAAGCTACAAAAGAAATGTTGGAAAAAATATACGGTGTAACAAAAGAAGCTTTTAGTAAATAAAAGCTTCTTTTGTTACACAAAATTTTTAAATTGCTTTTTTCCTGTTTTCCTCTAATAGCATATCTCCTATTTGATATATGTTTCCTGCTCCCATTGTCACTATTAAATCTTCCGGAACTGCATTTTCAAGAAGATAATTTTTAATTGCTTCGAAAGAACTCATATAAATAGCATCGACTCCTTTTTTTTGCAATAAAGCCACAAGATCTTTTGCGTGAATGATTCCCGTATCCTTTTCTCTTGCAGCATATATATCTGTTATTATAATTTTATCAGCATCATAGAAAGATTCAGAGAACTCATTTAAAAGAAGCTTTGTTCTTGAATATGTATGAGGTTGAAATATACACCATAAGTTTTTAGGTTTAGTTCTTTTTAATGCAGCTAAAGATGCTTTAATCTCTGTAGGATGATGAGCATAGTCATCTACAATTTTAATATTATTAGAATACCCCTTTGTTTCCAACCTTCTATGGGTTCCTCTGTATTCTTTAATGGAATGAATTATATCTTCCATAGGTACATTGCAGATGGAAGCAGCGGCGATACTTGCTAAAGCATTGTATATATTGTGTACTCCCATAACGTTTAATTCCACAGTATAATGTTTTTTACCTTTAACATTTAAGATAAACTTAGGATATCCGTCCTGAGCATAGGAAATATTTTCGGCAACATAATCACTCTGGTTATTAATACCGAAGGTTATTATATTACAATGAGAAGTATTTATTACCTTTTTTGAATGTTTGTCATCTAAGTTTATAATTAAATAGCCGTCTTTTTTGATATTTGCCGCATATTCCGAAAATGTGTTTACGATATGATCAATATTTCTGAAATAATCCAAATGATCTTCTTCCATATTTAATATAATTGCCATGGTGGGTCGATATTTAAGAATATTTCCCTTATATTCACAGGCTTCAGTAAGCAAAAGATCTTTACCGCCCATCAAAACATTTCCTCCGATATCATCTAACTCACCACCTAAAAGTATGGTGGGATCTAAAGTAGAATTTTTAAATATGGTGGACAGCATGCTGGTAGTAGTAGTCTTTCCGTGAGTTCCCGAAACGGCAATGGAATGTTTATAGTTTTTCATAATCATTCCTAAAAAGTTACCTCTGTCTATAGTTGGTATAGCTCTTTTTTTTGATTCTAAAAGTTCTGGATTATCCTTTGATATGGCATCCGTATATATTACCAAATTGGCATTGTTGATATTTTCAGCCCTGTGTCCAAGAAAGATATCTGCTCCCTGAGTTTTTAACTTATTAAGTATTAAAGAATTTTTCATATCAGAACCCGAAACTTTATAACCTTCCATAAGAAGAATTTCGGCTAATCCGCTCATGCTTATGCCTCCGATTCCTATAAAATGTACATGATTGAATCTGTGTTCTTTTATATCAAAAGAAAACATAAATCTACCTCCTAATACAATGTTTTTTTCATTATATATCTATTATTACCAAAGAACGTATTATTATCATTCTATTCAAAAATTTTTCCTTTGCAACTCATATCATTGATAGATTATATCATATTTTTAAAAATATAAAAAGGAATACTATTTAATGTGTTGAATTTTTGTATGAAAAAGGATAAAATTAATTAAATACAAAAGTTTAAAATTAAGGTGATTATATGAAAAAATTAAAGAGAAACGAAAGAGTTGCAGGAATAATGTACATATTGACTACTAAACCTAATTATGTATTTTCTTATAGATATTTTTGTGAACTATTTGATGTAAAAAAATCAAGTATCAGCGGAGACATATCAATAATAAAAGAATTGGTAGAGAAGATTGAGATAGGAACAATCGAAACTATTACCGGTTCAGGTGGAGGAGTCAAATTTGCACCGAAAGTTCAGAAGGAGAAGACCAAGTATTTTTTGGAACAGTTATGTAAGGATTTGTCCGAACCTAACAGAATTATTTCCGGTGGATTTATATATATGCTGGATATTTTGTATTCACCTCATATTGTGAAAGAGCTGGGGATTATATTTGCCAATGAATTTATAGATAAGGGAATTGATTATGTGGTGACTATAGAAACTAAAGGTATACCTATAGCATTGATGACGGCCGAGATACTGAATGTTCCATTGGTTATAATCAGAAAAAATATTAAAGTGACTGAAGGTTCCACAGTTAACATAAATTATATATCCGGTTCTACCAAAATAATCCAGACAATGTCTCTTTCCAGAAAAGCTTTAAGGGAAATGTCAAAAGTTTTAATCATTGATGATTTTATGAAAGGGGGAGGTACGGTTAGGGGAATATATGAGATGATGGAGGAATTTAATGTAGAAGTAGCGGGTACTGGAGTTCTGATTTCGACCATGAGTCCTGAAAAGAAACTTGTAAATAATTATACTTCATTGATGATTTTGAAGGATGTAGATGAGGAGAACAGGAAGATTGATTTAATTTCCAATTTTGAATATTTAAATCATATTAAGAAAAATTAATATTATTTAAAAAAGAAGAAGGATTTTTGCAAAATTTAGAGAATATAAAAAATATTTAATAAACATTGCATCTCCGGGAAGGTGGTGAAAGGTATTGAAGGTAACTGACGTAAGGGTTAGAAAAGTTGCTGATGAAGGTAAGATGAAGGCCATAGTTTCCGTTACATTTGATAATGAATTTGTTGTTCATGATATAAAAATAATCGAAGGACAAAATGGATTATTTATTGCGATGCCCAGCAGAAAAATGGCCGATGGGGAGTTCAGAGATATAGCACATCCGATTAATCCGGAAACCAGAGCAAAGATTCAAGAAGCTATATTTGAAGAGTATGAGAAAAGTATATCAGAGGAGTAGTTAAAGGACCAAAAGTGGTCCTTTTTACTTTTCCAAAATTTACAATAGCAAAGAAATAAAAAATAAGTATGGACTTATAATTGAAATTGTATAAAATATTATTGAGTGGGAAAATACGAAAGGTAGAGGTGTGTATAATGATAATCTCAATAATACTTGCGGCAGGCGAAGGAAAAAGAATGAAATCTAAGATACCAAAGGTACTTCACAAAATGTGCGGGAAGCCCTTATTATCATATGTAATTAAGGCTTCGGAGGCTGCAGGAATTAATAAAAATGTTATAATTATAAGTAATGGAAGCAAGGATTTAGTAGAAAGTGTTAAAGATGAGACGGTAATATTTAAAGAGCAACCTGTGGGGGAAAACGTACCATATGGGACAGGGTTTGCAGTGATGCAAGGAAAGGACTATATAAAAGATGATGATTATGTTGTCATATTATACGGAGATACTCCTCTAATCGAAGGGGACACCTTAAAGGATTTGGTTAAATATCATATTGAAAAAGAAAATCAAGGAACGGTTCTTACGGCATTTTTCGAAAATCCTACAGGATATGGAAGAATATTATATGATGAAAAAGGTGAGCTGTTAAAGATAGTAGAGGAAAAAGATGCAGATGAAGAAGAGAAAAAAATTAAAGAAATAAATTCGGGAATGTATTGTTTCAATGGAAAGGCCTTAAGGGAGAGTTTAGATAAAATCCATAGAGATAATGCTCAAGGTGAATACTATATTACTGATGTAATAGAGATCCTTAAAAGAGAAAATTTGAGAGTGGGAGTTTATAGAGCTCAGGATAATACGGAGATATTTGGAGTTAATTCTAAGGTGCAATTGGCACAGGCAGATATGATAATGAGAAAAAGAGTAAATGAAAAATTAATGGAGCAGGGAGTAATAATAATAAATCCAGGCAATACTTACATAGAAAGTGGGGTTAAAATTGGAGAAGATACAATGATTTATCCGGGAACATTTCTTGAAGGGAATACCGAAATCGGTGGAAATTGTATAATCGGTCATGATTCCAGAATAGTGGACAGCAAGATAGGAGACGAAGTTGAAATTCAAAGTTCTACTATTATAGAAAGTACTGTTGGTAATAATTCTACAATTGGGCCTTATGCTTACTTAAGACCTAATAGTCATATAGGCAAAAATGTGAAGATAGGAGATTTTGTGGAAGTGAAGAATTCCACAATAGGAGATTATTCTAAAGCCAGCCATTTATCATATATAGGCGATGCAACAGTGGGCAAAAAAGTAAATGTGGGATGTGGAGTAGTATTTGTCAATTATAACGGGAAAATAAAGCAGAGAACTTTAGTAGGGGACAATGCTTTTATAGGAAGTAATTCTAATTTAGTAGCTCCTGTTAAAGTCGAGAAGTGGGGATATATTGCGGCAGGGTCAACTATTACCGATGCTGTGAATGAGTATGATTTATCTATAGCAAGAGCAAGACAGGTTAATAAAAAGGATTGGGTTATTAAAAAAGGATTTGTAAAAGATAATAAATAATTGGGGGGAAAATTAAAATGAACTTAAGTGGAAAGGAAATGAAGATTTTTTCCGGAAATGCAAACAAAGAACTGGCGGAAAAGATTTGTGCGGAATTGGAGGTTCCGTTGTCTGATTGTGAAGTGGGAAGATTTAGCGATGGTGAGATTTCGGTTAGCATTAACGAAACAGTAAGAGGCTATGACGTATTTTTAATACAACCTACTTGTCCTCCCGTAAATGATAATTTGATGGAAGCTTTGATTTTGCTCGATGGTTTCAAAAGGGCTTCTGCAGGAAGAATAAATGCGGTTATACCTTATTACGGATATGCAAGACAGGATAGAAAGACTAAAGCAAGAGAGCCAATAACAGCAAAATTAATCGCGGATATTTTAACAAAGGCCGGAGCAGATCGAATATTGACTATGGATCTTCATGCCGGGCAAATTCAAGGATATTTTGATATTCCCGTAGATCATCTTGTTGGGGTACCGATACTTGCCGATTATTTTAAAAATATAGTGACAAGAGAAACTGTCGTTGTTTCTCCAGATTTGGGAGGAGTTACGAGAGCAAGAAACTTCGCCAATCTTTTGGATCTGCCTATAGCTATAATAGAAAAGAGGAGACCTAAAGCTAATGTGTCAGAAGTAATGAACGTTATAGGAGATATTGAAGGAAAAGACGTAATAATAATAGATGATATAATAGATACAGCAGGTACTATTTCAAAAGCAGCTAAAGTACTTAAAAATTTTGGGGCTTTGAAGATATATGCCTGTGGCACTCATCCTATTCTTTCCGGTCCTGCCGTAGAAAGAATTGCTGAATCTGAAATAGAAAAATTTGTCATTACAGATACCGTACCTCTTACGCCTGAGAAAAAAATAGATAAAATTGAGGTAGTGTCGGTTGCGTCCTTATTTGCGAAGGCGATAAGACGGATATATACAAATGAATCTGTAAGTGAGCTTTTTAAGTAGTTAGGAGCTGGTCTATTTGTATGCGATAATAGGTCTCGGCAATCCCGGAAGAGAATATATGAATACAAGACATAATATAGGATTTGATACTGTAGAACTTATATCATCTAAATATAATATAAAATTAAATAAAGGAAAATTTAAATCCATATATGGTGAAGGAAATATTGATGATAAAAAAATTTTATTGGTTAAACCTCAAACATATATGAATAATAGTGGCATGGCAGTATTGGATTTGTACAACTTCTACAAGATGCCTATAGAAAATATAATAGTAATAGTAGACGATGTGGATATAGATTTTGGAGCAGTAAGAGTTAGGGCAAAAGGAAGCGGAGGAACTCATAATGGGCTGAAGTCCATAGTTTACCAGCTTCAAAGAGATGATTTTCCAAGAATAAAAGTAGGGATAGGGAAAGCTAAGGAAGACATGGATTTGGCAGACTTTGTATTAAGCAGGTTTTCACAAGAAGACAGGACAATTATTGAAGAAGCTATAAAAAAGGCTGCACGAGCAGCAGAGTTGATTGTTAAATATGATGTGAATAAAGCAATGAATGAAATTAATATGAAAAAAGATATAAAAGCTCAGGATTAAACCTGGGCTTAGGACTTTTGCAAGGAGTTGATTTGATGAGTGGAGACATGTTCATAGATTCATTAAAAAACATGCCGTCTTACAAAAAGCTTTTGGAAGAAATAAAAATGGGAAGTAGTCCCATTTCTATACATGGGTTAAATGATGATAACCTGGGGCATTTTTTTTATGGAATAAACAAACATAGCAAAAAACAAATATTAATTGTTACTAAAGACGAGTTAAAGGCGAAAAGTATATTTGAAGATTTAAAAAATTTTGCAAATAGTCATGTGGAAATTTTTCCGTCAAAAGAAATATTTTTCTATGATGTAGATGCCTTGAGCCTTGAAACTGTTCATGAAAGATTAAAAGTTATGACAAGGTTAATAAAGGGTGAGAAGATAGTAGTTGTGACTTGTATAGAAGCGATTCTTTCAAAAGTCATGAATGCGGAAATATTTAAAAAACTTTCTACTAAAATAAGATATGATGAGAAGCTAAATTTAAAAAAATTTGTGGAAGATTTAACTATTAAAGGTTATGAACGAGTAAATATGGTAGAGGGAAAAGGTCAATTCAGCGTTAGAGGAGGAATAATAGATTTCTTTTCTCCAGGAGAACAATTTCCAATAAGGATAGAATTATTTGATGATGAGATCGATTCTATAAGAAATTTTAATATTTCCGATCAAAGGTCTATGAACAAATTAGACTCTGCTTTTATACCTCCTGCAAAGGAAATACTTATTCTTGACGAATATAAAAGTAAAATTATAGAAGGAATAGAAAGAGATTTATCTAAGGTAAGTAAAAACAAAAGGATAAAAGATAAATCGGAAAAGCTTAATAAAAAATTTTTAAAATATATTGATGCTGTTGAAGGAAACTTGTCTATTGCCAATTCAGATTTAATAATTCCATATATTCCGGGAGAATATGTATCAAGTTTAGTTGACTATTTTTCTCAAGATAGTTTAATAGTTCTTCATGAATTTCAGAGAATTGAAGAAAAAGCAAATGAGTTGAAGGAACAATTTGTGTTTAAATTCTCAAACATATATGAGAGTGGAGAATTACTTCCAAACCATGAAAAAATACTATATAGGTATGATGAAATAATTAAGAAAGTCGAAGAGAAAATAACCATTATCACTATGTCATTGTTAAATGATGATTCAAAGTTTAATCCTAAAGTATCTATTAATTTTACTACAAAAGGAATGCAGTCATTTCATAATAATATGAATTTTTTGATAGAAGAATTAAATCATTATAAATACAGGGGATATAAGGTTATAATATTTTCAGGAACTGAGGAAAGAGGTATAAAATTAGAAAAAATTCTTCGTGAAAAGGGATTGGAGTGTTCCTTTGTTAAAGATAAAAACAGAGATATTAAATCCGGACAGGTTTTTATATTGGCAGGTACTGTAAACGGAGGATTTGAATATCCATTTATTAAACAAGTATTTATTAGCGATAATGAAATTTTTAAAGTTAAAAAGAAAAAAAGCAGAAAAATTGTAAAAAAAGATAAACAGGAAATTGTATCATTTTTAAACCTTAATGTTGGAGATTATGTAGTTCATGAAAATCATGGAATAGGTCAATATATAGGCATCGAACAACTTAATGTTCAGGGAATAAAGAAGGATTATTTTACCATTAAATATGCAGGTAATGACAAGCTTTATGTACCTGTTGATCAGATGAATTTAATTCAAAAATATATTGGTTCCGATGAAGCAAAACCCAAAATTAGTAGGCTCAGCAATTCAGATTGGACGAAAACAAAGAATAAAGCAAAGAAATCAATAGAGGACATGGCTAAAGATCTTCTTGAATTATACGCAAAGAGAGAGACATCAAAAGGGTTTGAATTTAGTAAGGATAATGTTTGGCAAGGCCAGTTCGAAGAGATGTTTCCTTATGAAGAAACAGAAGCTCAGCTAAGAAGCATAAATGAAATAAAAAAGGATATGGAAAAGCCCAAACCTATGGATAGACTTTTATGCGGAGATGTAGGATATGGGAAAACAGAGGTAGCCATAAGGGCAGCGTTTAAGGCAATTATGGACGGAAAACAGGTGGCTTTTCTTGTTCCAACAACTATATTGGCTCAGCAACATTATAATACTATTCAGGAAAGATTCGCTGGTTTTCCTATTAGGGTAGAAATGCTCAGCAGGTTTAAAACTCTTGGGGCACAGCATAAGGTAATTGTTGATTTAAAAAAGGGAATTGTAGATATGGTAATAGGTACCCACAGGCTTCTTTCACAGGATGTAAAATTCTATGATTTAGGGCTTATAATTATAGATGAGGAACAAAGATTTGGAGTCAAACATAAGGAAAAACTTAAGAGATTGAAAGAAAATGCGGATGTTTTGACTCTTACCGCTACGCCCATTCCAAGGACTCTTCATATGTCATTAATAGGAATAAGAGATATGAGTGTTTTGGATGAACCTCCGGAAGAAAGATATCCTGTTCAAACTTATGTGGTGGAATTTAATGAACAAATTATAAGAGATGCTATCATAAAGGAAATAAATAGAAATGGACAGGTTTATTACGTTTATAACAGGGTTGAAACAATCCATAAGGTGGCCAAAAAGCTTAAGGAACTTGTTCCAGAAGCAAGAATAATAGTAGGACATGGTCAAATGTCAGAAAGAGAACTGGAGAAGGTAATGCTAAGTTTTATTGATGGAGAATATGATGTACTTTTGTGTACTACTATTATTGAAACAGGTCTTGATATCCCTAATGTAAATACTATAATTGTTCAAGACTCTGACAAAATGGGACTTTCTCAACTTTATCAGTTAAGAGGCAGAGTTGGAAGAACAAATAGAGTTGCTTTTGCTTACTTTACCTATGAAAAAGACAAGGTTTTAAGCGAAGTGGCGGAGAAAAGACTGAGGGCCATAAAGGAATTCACTGAATTTGGTTCTGGTTTTAAAATTGCAATGAGAGATTTGGAAATAAGAGGAGCGGGAAATCTTTTAGGGGTAGAACAACATGGACATATTGAAGCCATAGGATATGATTTGTATGTGAAGTTTTTAAATGGAGCTATTAAAAAATTAAAAGGAGAAAAAGTAGAAGATGCTGTCGAAACCACTATTGAATTAAATATAAACGGATATATTTCAAAAGAGTATATTCCGGATGAAGAACAGAAAATAGAAATCTATAAAAAGATTGCAAGGACTGTTTCCAATGAGGATTATAATGACTTGGTTGATGAATTGATAGACAGGTTTGGAGATATTCCCCAAGAGGTAAAAAATTTAATAGATATTTCTTATATAAAGAATATTGCCAGCAAATGTTTGGTATCCGTTATTTTTCAAAAGAATGATATTATTAGTTTGGAATTTGATTCAATTAAGTATATAACTCCGGAACTCATACACTATCTTTCAGTAGAATATGGAATGAAGATTTCATTTGATCTGTCTGATAAACCTATATTTAAATTTAGGATAAAAAAAGATGTTATTAAAGAACTTAAAGAACTTATTGAAAAAATTAGTTGTTTTATATTTAAGGTAAATGATATATAATAATGTTAGCCACTCTAATAAGAAAGGATGTTTTCATTGGTAAATATGAAAAGAAGAATATTGATAATTTTTTTGGCAGTGATTATGATTTTGGCAAGCTTTGCAGGTTGTGAGAAGCTAAATAAAAATTCCGTTGCAACAGTAGATGGAGATAATATTTCTAAAGAAGAGTTTAACAAAAATTTTAATATGTATAAAAAAGCCTATGAATCACAATACGGTTCAGATATTATGTCTACAGTAGTGAGTGGAGACAAGACTTTTGAAGAAGTATTAAAAGAGAAAACTTTAGACTTATTAATTTCAGAAAAGCTAATAGTCGGAAGGGCAAATGAAAAGAAAATAGCTGTTTCTGAGAAGGACATAACAGATCAGATTAATAGCTATAAGGAAGAACTGGGAGGAGAGGAAAAATATACTCAATTCTTAAAGGATAATGATATGACTGAAGAGTATTTTAAGGACAATATAAAAAAAGAACTTCTTATTCAAAAATATAAAGATGATTATATAAATAATCTTAAAATTAGTAATGAAGATGCAAAGAAATACTTTGAAGAAAATAAGGATTCTTTTATAAAGATAAGAGCAAGTCATATATTACTCAAAACCGAAGATGAAGCTAAAAAAGTTGAGGAAAGATTGAAAAAGGGAGAAAAATTTAATGATTTAGCTTATGAATTGTCCATCGATAAAGTATCAGCTGCTAAGGGCGGAGATTTAGGTTACTTTACAAAAGGTCAGATGGTTGAAGAATTTGATAATGCAGCATTTGCTCTTAAAGTCGGGGAAGTAAGCGGAATTGTCAAAACGGATTATGGATTTCATATTATAAAAGTTGATGATAAAGTTGATCAATATGATAAATTAAAAGAAGACGTCATTGCCAGCTTAAAAGAGAAGAAATATAATGAATACTTGACTAAACTAAGAGATGAAGCGGATGTAAAAATATATTTAGATACCGCTACGAGTACTAAGACTAATAATAATGAAGAAAAGAAATAATTTCATAAGAGAGCAAAAAAGGCTTCCGTCAGAGAATTAATACGCTGGGAAGCCTTTTTTGAACCTATTTAAGTGAAGTTACATTTACTATATATAACCATTTTTTATCCAATTTAAAGTAATACTTTAACTTAACTTTACTATACATGTATAAAATACCTCTGATAGTAAAATAATAAGCATACATAAGTTTATATTATACTTCAAAGGAGGGAAAAAATGAAAGCTACTGGAATAGTAAGAAGAATCGACGATCTGGGTAGGGTTGTTATTCCTAAAGAAATCAGAAGAACTCTAAGAATAAGAGAAGGAGATCCCTTAGAGATATTTACTGATAGAGAAGGAGAGGTAATACTTAAAAAATATTCTCCTATTGGAGAGTTGAATGAATTTGCTACAGAATATTGTGAATCTTTGTATGAAGTTAATAATAATGTATGTGTGATTACAGACAGAGATACTATAATAGCAATTTCCGGAGGTTCAAAAAAGGAATTCTTGGATAAAAGAGTAAGTCCTGATCTCGAGAAAATAATGGAAGGAAGAAAAACTTATACGACAGATGAAGGCAATAGACCTGTTAAACTTTTCTATGAAGATGAAAATGCAGATAGATATACTGCTCAAGTAATAGCTCCCATTGTTATGCAGGGAGATCCTATAGGTACTGTAATTTTCTTTTCTAAAGAACCGAATGCTAATATGGGAGAAGTAGAAATAAAATTGGCAGAAACCGCTGCTGGGTTTCTTTCCAAACAAATGGAGAATTAATATAGCCTGCTTATAAAATGCAGGCTATATTAATTTGTCATAAATTTGTTTGATATAAAGTATATTTCTGATATAATAGAATTTATTAAAACGTTTAAATAAGCATTTAGCAGGAGGATTAATGAATATGAGTAAAGAAAAATTTTTAAAAGGAGCAGCGATTTTAGGAGTTGCCGGAATGATTGTTAAACTCTTAGGTGCTGTTTATAGACTTCCTATAAGTAATATAATTAAGACAGAAGGTATGGGTTACTATCAAACAGCTTATCCCCTGTATGTTTTGATACTTACTGTTTCTACATCAGGATTTCCTGTAGCGATTGCGAAATTAGTATCTGAAAAAAGAGCTTTAAGAGATTTTAAGGGAGCATATAAAATATTTAAAATTGCTTTGTTAGGATTATTTATATGCGGAATACTTTCAAGCATGCTTGTTTTGTTAAATGCGGAGTCAATAGTAGAGCATCTTGGAAATAAAAATGCATATTACGCATTAATCGCTCTTGTGCCGGCACTTTTTTTTGTTCCTATAATGTCTGCCTTCAGGGGATATTTTCAAGGGACTCAAAACATGAAACCCACAGCTTTATCTCAAATATCAGAGCAGCTTTTTAGGGTAATTGTCGGACTTTTTCTTACATATTACCTCTTGGATAAAGGGATACCTATAGCAGCAGGAGGAGCCTCTTTTGGTGGCTCTATAGGAGCTATAGCGGGAACCCTTTCCATAGTATGGATTTATTTTCTAAATAGAAAAAAGATGAATAAGGAGATAAGAAGTTCTTTAAATGCTAAGGAAGAATCGGTAAGCAGAATCATAAAAAATTTACTTATTATAGCCATACCTATAACAATAGGGGCTTCCATTGCCCCAATAATGGATACTATAGATGCGGCAATAGTTTTAAGACGTCTTCAAAGTATAGGATTTTCTGAATTTGAATCAAATAATCTTTACGGACAACTTAAAGGTCTTGCTCAAACATTGATTAATTTACCTCAAGTGTTTTCTATGGCTTTAGCTATAAGCCTTGTGCCATCTATATCGGAAGCTTATACAAAGAGAAACTACAGCGAAGTTAAAAGTATTACATCCTCGGGATTAAGAATTACTTTGCTTATAGGACTTCCCTGTGCTTTTGGCTTATTTGTCCTTGGGAAACCGATTATTAAACTTTTATATTTTAAGAATGATATTGAATCATTGAATAATACCGGAGAGATACTTCAACTTCTTTCATTTGGAGTAATATTTTTAACCATGGTACAGTCCTTAACGGCAATGCTTCAAGGTATGGGAAGGCCCTTTGTTCCCGTAAAAAATCTTTTTTTAGGTGCTGTTGTTAAAACTTTTCTCACTTATATATTAACGGGAATTTCTTGGATAAATGTGAAGGGTGCTGCCATTAGTACAGTAGTAGCTTATTTTATTGCCGGAATGTTGGATTTATCTGCAGTAAAAAGATATTCGAAGGTTAAATTTAATATGAAAGAAGTATTTATTAAACCTTTTTTGTCTTCCTTAGGAATGGCAGTAGCGGCTTTCTTAGGATATAGACTTTTTGAGGGAATATTAGGAGGTAAAATTTCTACTTTAATAGGAATATTTATAGGAGTGATTGTTTATTTTATACTTTTAATAATTACAGGAGCCATTACCAATGAGGATTTTAAAATTCTTCCCAAAGGAGACAAAATTGCAGGAATCCTTTATAAATTAAAGTTACTTAAATAATAATATTATGATAAAATAAGGAGAAGATAATATGGGGAAGATATATGTATTAGGGTTAGGACCTGGAGATGTAGGAAGCTTAACTTTAAAAGTTGTTGAAAGGCTTAACAGTGGAGACAAAAATTATTTAAGGACTGAGAAACATCCTATTATAGACTATATTAAGGGGAAAAATATTTCCTATGAGACTTATGATTACGTATATGAAAAAAAGGATAAATTTGAAGATATTTATGAATTCATAGCTAAGGATCTAATAGAAAAATCTAAGGAATTTAATATAATAAATTATTTTGTTCCAGGGAATCCTATTGTGGCGGAAAAAAGTGTCGAGATTCTTTTGGAGATGGAGAAACAAAAAAGAGTGGAGTTGGAAATAATCCCAGGAATGAGTTTCATCGATCCTATACTTATTGCAGTAAATCGTGACCCTATAGATGGATTAAAATTAATAAACGGTATAAACTTAAAGCCTTATTATGTCGATATAAATACGGATATGATTATAACACAAGTATACAATAGCAGAATAGCATCGGAAGTAAAGATTATTTTATCAGAAATATATGGCGATGAATTTGAAATATATGTAATAAATGCTGCAGGAATTGAGGGAAAAGAAAAAATATTTAAAATACCTATTTATGGGCTTGACAGAATAAAGGAAATAAGCTATCTTACAAGTATATATATTCCTAAGGTGGATAAAATAAATAAAAAATTATATGATTTTAATGATCTCCTTAGTTTGGTAGAAAGGTTAAGAGGAGAAGACGGCTGTCCCTGGGATAGAGAGCAGACCCATTTATCGATAAGAGAATGTGCTATTGAAGAGGCTTATGAGGTAGTAGATGCAATAGATCAGGGAGATATTGATAATTTAGTTGAAGAGTTGGGGGATTTGATTCTTCAGGTCATTTTTCACAGTCAGATAGGAAGTGAAGATGGAAATTTTAATATATGGGATGTTACCACAAAAATATGTAATAAACTTATAGATAGACATCCTCACGTTTTTGAAGAAAAAAAAGTAGAAAATTCTGAGGAAGTAGTATATAATTGGAATGATATAAAATTTAAAGCTCAAAATATTGTAAGTTACACAGAGAGACTAAAAAGTATTCCTCCCCTTCCTTCCCTTATGAGAAGTTATAAGGTGCAAGAAAGGGCTAAGGAAGTAGGTTTTGATTGGAATAATGTAGATGGAGCTGTTTCAAAGATTAAGGAGGAATATTTAGAAGTACTTGAAATCTTAAATAATTTTAAAGGTGGTGATATGGATAGATTAGAAGAAGAACTGGGAGATTTATTATTTTCGGTAGTAAACGTTTGTAGATTTTTTAATATCAATCCGGAAGTAATTCTTAACAAAAGTATAAATAAGTTTATTAACAGGTTTGAGGAAATGGAAAATTTAAGTAACCAAAGAAACAAGGATTTAAAAGAAATGACTTTAGAAGAAATGGATGAACTATGGAATCTATCAAAGATACATAAAAATAAACGATTTGATAAAAATTAGTGTTTAAAAGAAGGATTTTCAAGATTAGCATAGAAATAAAGATATAAACTGATTTAAACAATTAGTAAGGAGGAATAAATTTATGAACAAAGCTGAATTAGTTTCCAGCATAGCTGAAAAAAGTAATTTGACAAAGAAGGACACAGAGAATGCTTTAAATGCATTTATGAAGGTAGTGGAGGAAGCTCTGGCAAAAGGAGATAAGGTTCAATTAGTTGGTTTTGGAACTTTTGAAGTAAGAGAAAGAAAAGCCAGAGAAGGAAGGAATCCAAGGAATCCTGAAGAAGTTATTCAAATTCCAGCCTCAAAAGCTCCAGTGTTTAAAGCTGGCAAGGCATTAAAAGAAATAGTGAATAAGTAAGAAAAATCAGGTCTTTGACCTGATTTTTTTATGGAGGGGATTTCATGAGAATCGATAAGTTTTTAAAAAATTCAAGAATAATAAAAAGAAGGACTGTAGCTAAGGAATCATGTGATCAAGGAAGAGTCATTATTAATGGAAAAATAGCAAAACCGGGGGATGAAGTTGAAGTAGGAGACATAGTTGAAATTAAATTTGGTCAGGGTATCATGAAGATAGAAGTATTAAGTGTACAGAATAATGTGAGCAGGGATAATTCTAAGGAAGTATTTAAAGTATTGTAAAGGGCTTTTGTAATAAAAGCCTTTTTTTTTTCATAATATTTAATAGAATATGATAAGGGGGATAGGCCTATGGGTGAAAATAAAACGACTTTTACAACTCAAAACATAATTCTTGAAAATAGAGGTAATCTTACTATTACCGGGATAGAGCAAGTGGAGAGCTTTAATGATAATACCATTATATTGAATTCAATTAAAGGAGGAATAGTTATAAAAGGAAATGAGCTGAATATAAGCAATTTAAACTTAGAAAAGGGGAATTTAAACATAGAAGGGACAATTAATAGTATTACTTATTCTAACAAGGATAACATAGGTAAAAACAGCTTATTTGGGAAGATGTTTAAATGATTTTTGGAGTGGTAAGTATGGATAGTTCTCTTAAAATACAGGGGTATATATTTTTGAGTACTGTTTATGGCGGATTGATGATAGGACTTATATATGATTTATATAAGGTTATTAGATATTTTTTGAAACCGAAGAAATTCGCAACTTATATTGAAGACTTATTCTTTTGGATTATAGCCGCCTTAGTAATATTTAATATATTATTAAAAAGTAATTGGGGAGAATTAAGAGGATATGTATTTTTGGGATTCTTTATAGGAATATTGTTGTATTTAAAAATACTTGAAAAAGTTGTATTTAAAATACTATTTTTTATTTTTGGGTCTTTAATAAAAGGATTTAAAAAAGTTTTTTCAATAATTTTTTATCCCGTTATAATTTTAAAAAGAAAATTGAAACTAAGAACAAAGAAAGTAAAAAATATAAGACATATTTTTAACAGAATGATAAAAGATGTTGGAAAATATAAAGATATAATATCAAAAAAGAAATAGAGGATTTTTAAAATTGGTGTAGAATATTCTATATTAAGGTGGTGATCTTATGAAGAAAAACAAGAGAATTAAAATTAGGCATTTATTTATTTTATTCTTTGCTTTATATATTGGCAGTGCTATTATTAGTCAGCAAAAGATGTTTAAAAACTTATCCCAAGAAAAGGCTCAAAAGGTGCAGGAAGTAAAAGAAATTAAAAAACAAATTAATGAAATAGATAAAGAAATTGATCAAAGTAATACCTTAGAATTTGTAGAAAAAACTGCAAGGGAAGATTTGAATATGGTAAAGCCAAGGGAGATCATGTACGTTGACCTTAATAAGAGTAATAATGCCTTTCTCAAAGGAAGAAAATAAACGGATTAAATTGACATAAACAAATTTTTAATATATACTTAAGAGAGAAAAAATTTTATAAGGAGGAGTATTTTATATATGCCTGTAACTGTAGGAGAGGTAGTTGACGGCACTATTACCGGAATAACAAATTTTGGAGCATTTATACAATTGGCTGAGGGAAAGACTGGGTTAGTTCATATTTCAGAAATCTCAGATCATTATGTTCAAAAGGTTAGCGATTATCTGAAAAAGGATCAAAAGGTGAAGGTGAAGGTTCTTTCTATCTCTAAAGAAGGGAAAATAAGCCTTTCTATCAGACAAGCCAAACCTAAAACTAATATGCCTGTTGAAATAGATTGGGGAAAAACTGATGAAAAACAAAAACTTTTAACTTTCGAAGATAAGCTTTCAAAATTTTTAAAAGAAAGTAATGAAAGGCAAGATCAACTCAAGTCAAGGGAAAATAGAAGGGGACTTGGTCAAAAGAAAAGCAAAAGCACAGTGGATTCATAAGATTCATAAACCGGATTAATCCGGTTTTTTTATAATTCAGAGGAAAATTATGATTTCCTTAATGTGCATTTTCCATTAAATGAGTTTCAAAAAGGGTTTCCTTAAGGTGTTAATACTTTAATGAAAGCCTTTTTTATAATCCATAGGAAAGTCCTAATTTTTCTTACTTTATACTTGACCTTAAATGGGCTTCAAGAAAGGCTTCTTTAGTAGAGGCCTTTTTTTATTTCTGTTAAAGTTGGGTTAATAAACAATATTATACATTACATATAAAAATTTGGTATGTTAACTTTAGAGTTAATAATATACACATACTGCAAGTTAAGAAATAGAACTTTACATTAAAAAAATAAAGGAAAAATATAATAATTACTCCGAATTTATGTCTAAATATTTTATTTTTCAGATTACCAGTATTGACAACTTTTTCCCTTGATACTTGATAAAGTATATACAAAAATAAGTGAAAGGGATGAAAACAATGATAGATATGATTTCTTCAAAGAGGAGAAGAATAGCAGATCAATTTCAATTTAATAAAGAGGCTGTTTTTATTGGTATATTAGGATTCTTTTTATCCAGAGGGGTGATACTTGGAGAACTTACTCCTTTTGGTGTTTCATTTTTTTCCAGTTATCTTTTAAATAATAATTCCATAGGTCTTTTATTGATTATATCATTAGGGTTATTGTCTTTTCATGGGATTAAAGGTTTTGTTTATATTTTTTCAATGATAGGAATTTATTTTTTTTATGAAATATTGAAAAGAAAAAGAAAAATTTCTTATATCAAGATGTCTTTTCTTTCTTCTTTGGTGTTTCTTTTTACAAGAATATTGTTTTTAATAATATTCAGGCATTACTATATATATGATTTTTTAATTGTTTTTTTTGAAGGAATAGTAGTGTTTACGATGACCTATATATTTTTCTTCAGTACCGTAATAGAAAATAACAATTTCGATATTATTACAAACGAGAAAACTATATGTACATTCATTACTCTTGCTTTAGCGTTGTCAGGGGTAAAAAATGCAGGCGTTTTAGGTATCTCAGTTAAAAATATAATAAGCATATTTACTGTAATATCTTTTGGATATATTTATGGCGCTTCTCTCGGTGGAGCAATGGGAATAGCTGTTGGAATGATATCTTATTTGCCAGAAACAAATATGCCATTTTTAATATCTATATTTGGACTTTCAGGCCTTATGTCGGGAGTATTTAAGGACCTGGGAAAGACTGGAGCAATACTGGGGTTTTTAATGGGAAACAGTATCATGAACTTTTATATCAGCGGGTTTAATTCAAGTTTATTGAATTTAAAGGAAATAGGAATAGGGGCAATTTTATTTTTAATCTTCTCATCCAGAATAGAAAAGTTTTTTTCCGATTTTTTAAAGAACCCTAGAGAATTAAAAAAAGATGAAAACATGGGGAAAAGGATACAGGGTATCGTTTCAAACAGAATTGAAAGAATCTCCAACGTTTTTTCCGAGATGGGAGAGGTCTTTGTCCATGCTGCGGAAAAAGAAACAGACGGGAATTCGGAAGATATGTATGATCTTATTGATGGAATAGCCAATACCGTATGTAATAAATGTTCACTAAATAAATTTTGCTGGGGAGAGGATTTTTATACTACTTATTATTCTATGTTTAATCTTATAGAAAAGATTGAAACGGAGGAAGAGATAAGGGAAGAGAACTTACCGGAGCTTTTTAGGAAAAGATGTGTGAAAGTAGAAGACATGATTGAAAACATATATAAATATTATGATATTCATAAGATAAATTATACTTGGAAGAAAAGAGTATCAGAAAACAGAAAGCTTGTGTCGGAACAGTTCAAGGAGATTTCAGAAATAATGAAGGAGTTAGTTGAAGACATTAATGCTCCCATAGTTTTTAATAGGGATTTGGAAGAAATAATATATACCGAATTAAAAAATAATAAGATAAATGTTTCCAATGTAAATGTGTTGGAATCAAGTAAAAGGAAATTAGAAATCTTTGTCGAGGTAAAAAATACTTGTGAAAACGAAAATATGGAGAATTCCATCAAAGAAATTCTTTCAGATATATTGAAAATAGAATTAAGCGGAGAATTTAATTTGAGCGAATCGAAGAAAAAGAATCAAATTTATAAATTCACTCAGGCAAAGAAGATAAGTGCTATGACCAGCTTTTCAACAATTTATAAAGAGGGGAACCATATCTCGGGAGATACTTTTACCTATATGGAAAGTAAAGATAACTATTATATAGCATTAAGTGATGGTATGGGGGCAGGGCAAAAAGCAAATTCAGAAAGCAATACAGCTATATCTATGCTGGAAAAATGTTTAGAAGCAGGATTTAATAAAGAAATGGTTTTAAGCACTATTAATTCCATGTTGTTTCTTAAAGGCAATGAAGAAACATTTGTTACTTTGGATATTTCCGCTATTGATTTATTTAACGGAAAACTTCAGACAATCAAAACAGGAGCAGCTCCCACTTTTATAAAAAAGAAAAATGGAGTAAAAATGATAAATTCTCAGTCTTTACCTGTAGGAATGCTGAAGGACGTAGACTTTCAAGTTTGCGAGGAATATCTTGAAGACGGAGATTTTATCATAATGATGTCGGATGGAGTATTGGATTCAAATGAAGAAGTAATTGACAAGGAAGAATGGATGATGGAGGTGATTAAGAATATTAAAAGTATTAATCCTCAAACCATATCTAAAGAAATTATAGAGGAGGCGAAAAGAAAATATAAAGACTATATAAAAGATGACACAACCGTATTGGTAACTAAAATATGGAAGAATAGGTGAGATAAATTTAGATATAATTCAAAAAACCTTCACTCAGCCATCACATAAAATACAGGAAATATTATATAATGAGAATATGAACCTGATGGAAGGCGAGGTATTGATATATGTATAAAATTCTTGTAGTTGATGATGAAGAGAAGATAAGAGCATTAATAAAAAAATATGCGGTTTTTGAAGGTCATGAAGTCGTGGAAGCGAAGGATGGCATGGAAGCTATAAGTATTTGTAAAAATCAGGATTTTGATATTATTATCCTTGATATTATGATGCCTGAATTAGACGGGTTTTCTACCTGTAGGGAGATACGAAAATATAAGACAATTCCTGTAATCATGCTTTCTGCTCGAGGAGAAGAATATGATAAAATACATGGATTTGAATTGGGTATAGATGATTATGTGGTAAAACCTTTTTCTCCAAAAGAATTGATGATGAGGGTAAATGCTATAATTAAGCGCAGCAGTCCAAGCAATGAAGAAATAAAAAAGGAAATAATAAGTTTTGAAGGGCTTACCGTAGATTTTACAGGCAGAATTGTTTATATAGATAATAAAAGGATTAATATGTCTCCAAAGGAATATGATTTGTTTTTTTATCTTGTTAAAAATAGAGGAATTGCATTGACGAGGAAGAAAATTATTACCGATGTATGGGGGTACGATTTTTTTGGAGATGACAGAACTTTAGATACCCATATAAAACTTCTCCGTAAAAGCCTTGAACGTTATAGCAAATATATTGTTACGCTTAGAGGGGTGGGGTATCGATTTGAAACTTAATTTTAATGGTTTTAGCATTAAATGGAAAATATTTTCTTATTTAGCAGGACTTATTTCTTTCATTATTATACTCTTATGGCTGTTCCAAATTGTATTCTTAGACAGTTTCTATAAACATATAAAAATAAAAAATATTGAGAATTCTGCTGAGATTATCTCGAAAAACATAGACGATGAGGACATAGGAACCATTATCAAGAGTATATCCCAGGAAAATGACATATGTATAAGGGTAATAGACGAGGAAGGAAGAAGTCTATATTCCTCTTATGTAATGTTTGATTGTATAATTCGTAAGATGCCATACAGTGAAATATATCATTTTTTTAAACAAGCTCAGGATAAAGGCGGAACAACATTTGAACTTTTACCACAGAATATTTCGAAGGATAGGGAAGACATAAACAGAAATATTATTGGGAGGTATCCTCCTCCCAATAATATAACTCAAAGCATAATCTATGGCACTATTGTAAAAAGAAATGATGGACTTCCATTGATGGTTATGCTAAATTCTACTATTTCTCCTGTAAATGCCACTGTGGAAACATTAAGAGTTCAACTTATATACATTACTGTAATTTTAATTATATTGTCTGTTTTTCTGGCATTTTTTATTTCAAGGAAAATATCACAACCGATTATTAAAATAAATGACTCGGCCAAAGAACTTGGAAAGGGGAATTATGATATCAAATTTGAAGGGAAAGGATATCTTGAAATTTCAGAATTAAATAGTACGTTAAATTATGCTGCAAAAGAGCTTTCCAAGGTTGAAAGCCTTAGAAGAGAATTGATTGCAAATGTTTCTCATGATCTTAGAACACCTCTTACCATGATTACCGGATATGGAGAAGTAATCCGCGATATCCCCGGAGAAAATACGCCTGAAAATGTTCAGATTATTATTGATGAAGCAAAAAGACTTACGGATCTTGTAAATGATATGTTGGATATTTCAAAACTTCAATCCGGTATTCAGGAATTGGATAAAAGAGATTTTAATATTACTGAAACTATAAGGGAAGTATTAAAAAGGTATACAAAACTTACAGAGCAAGATGGGTATAGGATCGAATTCATCTATGATGACGACGTTTATGTAAATGCAGACGAAATAAAAATTGTACAGGTTATTTATAATTTAATTAATAATGCTATTACTTATACTGGCAAAGATAAGTTTGTGGAAGTCCGTCAGAAATTAATGAAGGGCCATGTGAGAATTGAGGTTATAGATACAGGAGAGGGTATATCGGAAGAGAATCTGCCGCTTATTTGGGATAGATACTATAAAGTAGATAAGACTCATAAACGGGCTTCAATTGGCACAGGTTTGGGGCTTTCCATTGTTAAAATGATTCTTGATATGCACGATCTTGAATATGGAGTAATAAGTAAAGAGGGCCAAGGAAGTACATTTTGGTTTGAACTAAGTACTATAAAAATAGAATAATGTAAATTATCTGCGGATTCTTCGGAATCCGTATTTTTTTATAATCCATGGGAGAGTTAATATATTAATAATTCGTTTACAATTCATATAGAGTTCATGAATTCGTCACACAAGATATTTATAATAAAGTCATATTAAATAAAACAAGAGGTGATAAGGATGAAGAATCAAAGACTGAGACATGAACTTAAATATTATATAAACACGTCCGACCACTTTGCTTTACATCAGAGGTTAAAGGTAATTGCCGATTCTGATTCACATGCTGGTATGGACGGAAAATACAGAGTTAGAAGTTTATACTTTGATAATATTGATGATAAGGCTCTCAGAGAAAAGATATACGGAGTGAATAACAGGGAAAAATTTAGGATCCGTTATTATAACGATGATTTTTCTTTTATTAAAGTTGAGAAAAAGAGTAAAACCAACGGTCTTTGTAATAAGATATCGGTAAGTGTCACTAAAGAACAATGCGAAGAAATTGTTGACGGAAATATTGAATGGCTTAAAAACTCAAACGAACCGTTGCTTACTGAACTTTATGCAAAAATGTACTATCAGCAGCTTAAACCTAAAACATTGGTGGACTATATCAGAGAACCATTTGTTTATAAACCAGGAAACGTAAGGATAACTATTGATAGTAATGTGAAAACCGGCCTCAATTCTAAGGACTTGTTTAATCAAAATGTTCCCACAATGATTACGAATTGTGAAGGAACAGTAATATTGGAAGTAAAATTTGATGAATTTTTACCTGAGATTATCAGGAATATTATTCAGATAAAAAATAAACAGTGTTCATCATTTTCAAAATACGCTGTCTGTAGAATTTACGGCTAAAAATATTTGGAGGGAGAATTATGACATTTAATGATATTTTTAAATCAAGCTTTCTTGAAAAGGTATCGTCCTTTTCTGCGTTGGATATGGTAATTGCTTTAGGACTTGCATTTGTCTTAGGTCTTTTTATATTTTATGTTTATAAAAAGACCTTTATAGGCGTAATGTATTCTGCAAGCTTCGGGGTTTCCTTAATATCAATGACTCTTATAACCACATTTATTATATTGGCAGTAACTTCAAATGTAGTACTTTCTCTTGGTATGGTTGGAGCACTGTCTATCGTTCGTTTTAGAGCAGCAATCAAAGAACCTCTCGACATAACATTTTTGTTCTGGTCAATATCCGTTGGAATAGTTATTGGCGCAGGGTTAATTCCACTTGCTGTGTTTGGCTCAATCTTTATTGGTATAGTTATGGTAATATTTATAAACAGAAAGAGTACAGATGACCCATACATACTTCTTATAAATTGTGCTGATGATAATGGAGAACAACTTGTTAAAAATGCTGTGGAATTAAGTGTCAAAAAGTATATGATTAGATCAAAAACTGTTTCACCAAAAGGAATTGAACTTACAATTGAAGTCAGATTAAAAAACATGACTACGGATTTTGTAAATAATATTGCTAAAATTGAAGGAGTGGAAAATGCGGTATTGGTAAGCTACAATGGAGAATATATGTCTTAAGGTAGGTGTTTTAGCATATGATAAAAAGTAAACATATAAATTTAATTATTGCTCTTACATTACTTATAGCAGTTGTATTTACTACTGTATTTATGTTTAATCCTCAATTGTTTGGAATAATTAAAGAAAGCGCGCAACCTGAATATGCTTCAAAGGTTTTTAATAAAGATAATATCATTTCCATGGATATAAATGTTGATGAAGAAGATTGGAATGAAATGCTTGAAAATGCTACTGACAAGGAATATATTTCCTGCGATATTACCATAAATGGTACTACCTTTTATTCCGTAGGGATTAGGCCTAAAGGAAATTCCAGTTTATCTATGGTAGCCAATGATGACACTACAGACAGATTTAGTTTTAAAATTGAATTTGATCATTATGTAAAACATCAGTCATGTTTTGGCCTTGACAAGATGACCATAAATAATATTTATTCAGACTCTACTTATATGAAAGAATATCTATCCTATGATTTAATGAATAGTATGGGAATATCTACTCCTCTTTATTCTTACGCAGATGTAAAGGTAAACGGTGAAGATTGGGGATTTTACTTAGCGGTAGAAGCTTTAGAGGAGTCCTTTGCTTATAGAAATTTCGGACCTACTTATGGTATGCTTTATAAGCCGGAAAGTATGGAAATGGGGCGTAATGATAAAGATGATAATCAGGAGAGAAGAAATGTTCAGCCGAATAATGAAGATCAGGGAAACGCTCAACAGAATAATGAGGACCAAGAAAATATTCAACGTGAGAATGGCCAACAGCCATTTAACCCACAACAAGGAAATTTTGGAGAGAAAATGGGAGCAGAAGGCTCTGGAGGAGGTTCTGACTTAAAATATATCGATGACGATGTTGACAGCTATCCAAATATTTTTGATAATTCCGTGTTTGATTCCAAAAAATCGGATTATAAAAGAGTTATTAAAGCATTAAAAAATTTGAATGATGGCACAGATCTTGAAAAATATATTGATGTTGACGAAGTACTTAGATATTTTGCCGTTAACACAGTACTTGTTAACCTTGACAGTTATGTAAGCAATATGAAACATAATTATTATTTATATGAAAAAGATGGTCAACTGTCCATTCTTCCATGGGATTATAATCTTTCCTTTGCAGGGTTTCAATCGGGGAATGCGTCTTCAGCCGTAAATTTTCCTATAGATACACCAGTATCGGGAATTGAGTTATCGGAACGACCGTTGATTGCAAAACTTTTAGAAGTGGACGAATACAAGGATAAATATCATCAATACATTCAGGATATATTGGATGACTATTTTAACAATGGAAAATTTGAAGATACTATTGACAAACTTGATAGTCAAATAAGTGAATATGTGGAAAATGATGCATCAGCTTTTTACACATATGAAGAATATTTAAAAGGTCTGCCTGCATTGAAAGAGTTCGGAAAACTCAGAGCTCAAAGTATAGAAGGGCAGCTTAACGGGACTATACCTTCAACAACGGATGAACAGTCTGAAAATCAGGACAAACTTATAGATTCTTCCGGCATAAATCTTTCCGATCTTGGATCTCAAGGAGGAATGAAAGGAGAAAATCGGCAACCGGGAAATATGCCTGATATGAATGTTATGAAAAAAGCTCAGGATATTATTGGGTCTGTAGATGATAGTGAATTAACGGAAGAGCAAATACAACAATTAAAAGATTTAGGATTAACGGAAGAGCAGATAGAAATGATGAAAAATATGAAAAATTCAAATAGAGAGGGAGGAGATACCGACAGAAATCAACGACCTCCCGATGATAGAGCAGAATTAAAGACAAATTCCGATACTACTGCTCAAAATACGGAAATAATAGATGAAAACCTATGGATTATCGGAATAAGTGCAGTATCCTTAGTAATTAGCCTTATCTTTGTAATGACATTTAAAAGAAAAAGAGTGGAACAGTGAAAACTGTTCCATTTTTTTCTGTCGTATTATTAGTAATAATTAGGACAAGTAACTAATATACTGAATACAAAAAGAAGAACTGTCAATAATTATTTATAAAAAGAAGGAGGAATGAACATGGTTATAAATCAGATGATATTAGTTACAGATGGAGAGTCAAATACAGGAATTAGTCCTGTTGAAGCGGCGAAAATATCCTGTGAAAAAGGGATAAAGGTGAGTACTATAGGTATAGTTGATAATATGAGAAAGGAAAAATCTTTGGTAGAATTGGAAATGACGGCTCAGGCAGGAGGCGGCATAGGAGAAATTACAGATATTGAGAGTTTATACCAAACTTTAAGTAAGGTTACTGTGAATTCCGTTTATAAAACCATAGAAGAAGCTGTGAATAAAGAATTAAAAAATATTATTAATAAAGATATGACGGAAATTCAACCTAAGGAAAGGAAGAGGATTGTACAACTTATAGATAAACTGGAAGAAGAAGCTTCATTGAAATGTATGATATTGTTAGATACAAGCGGAAGTATGAATAATAAAATAGAAATTGCCAAAAAGAGCATATTGGAACTGTTAAACTTTTTAAATGAAAGAAAAGGAGAAACATATATAGGGGTATGTGCTTTTTCTAAAAGAGGAGAATCCTTTTTTCAGGTCCTATGTGATTTTACTCATGATATTGATATTTTGGAAGGAAGCTTAAAACAAATAAAAACAGGGGGAACTACACCAACAGGACCAGCCATAATTGAAGGGATAAATTTTTTCCATAAAGAAAAAGATGAAGATGTTCTTACTGAATATACGGTGTAGATGAAACTTTATGAGAAATATAATTGGCAGATGGGGAAAAAATGAGTATACTATTATTAAGGAATTGGGAAGAGGGGGTTTCGGAAGGGTATATAAAGTAGCGGATAAAAATGGTCGGGAATTTGCGTTAAAAGTATCAAGAGATGTTCAATCCATAACAAGAGAATATAATTCTATGGATAATCTTAAGGAACTGAAATTTATTCCAAGGGTATATGAATATGATGATTTTGTTTATAAAGGAGAAATATATCATTTTATCTTAATGGAATGGATTAAAGGAAGGAATTTAAAAGAATTATGTTTAAAAAACCAATTAAATGTTAGACATATTATTAAAATTGGGTATAATATAATCGGTAAAATGGAAAGGCTAAAGTCATTAGGATATAAATATACTGATTTTAAACCCGAAAATATTATTGTTGATGAAAATGGGAAAATTTACATTATAGATTTCGGAGGAGCTGTAGGTGTGGAATATTCTACAAAAGAATATTCCCCCGCCTATAATATTATTTCATGGAACAAATTATCTGAAAGCTATGACCATACCATGATTTTCGGAATATCCATGATTATGATTTCTCTTATAGCAAAGAAGGAATTTAACCCTTTGATTTCAAATATAGATGAGATTATTGGACTTTTAAGGAAAACCAATGGAGATGAAAATATAATTTATGTATTATCTAAAGGAATCAGCGGGAAATATAATTCTTCTTTTAAATTTAAAGAAGATCTTAGAAAATTGTACTACAATCAATCCACTTCGTTTAGATTAACTTTCGACAGAGTAGAGTTTGTTTTTGTTTCAAGTATTATTTTTTTTGTGTTAAGTATATTTTTGGGTTTTAAATATAAATTATTTTAGCATTTACAGGGAAAATTTTCTCCATTTTAGCTGATGATACGAGTTGTGTAAGTCAAGTCCAAATTAAATACATAGGTGTGAGGTTTATGAAAGAAAGAGTATTAAAGACTATAAGAGAGTATAAATTAATTGAAAAAAATGATAATATTCTGGTAGGAGTTTCGGGAGGACCGGATTCCATGTGTCTTCTTCATGTATTGGTGGAAATACAAGATGTAATTCCTTTTAACATTTTTGTTGCCCATGTAAATCATGGGGTCAGAGGAAAAGATGCAGATGAAGATGAAGAATTTGTAAGGCTTACATGTGAAAAAATGAATATACCCTTTTATTCTGAAAAAGTAGACATGAATGGATATGCAAGAAAACATAAAATGTCTTCTGAAGAAGCGGGAAGAAAGTTAAGGTATGATTTTTTTAATGAAGTTCTTTTTGAAATAGGCGGAGGTAAAATTGCTGTTGCTCATAATAAGAATGATCAAGCCGAAACGCTTATTATGCGAATAATAAGAGGGACTGGAATTGATGGATTGAAAGGAATGAAATTTTTAAATGGAAATATTATCAGGCCTTTGTTAAATGTTACAAGAAAAGAAATAGAAGAATATATCAGCAAAAATAATATAGAAGTAAGAATCGACAAAACTAATTTAGAGCCTAAGTATTTGAGAAATAGAATACGATTGGAAATAATACCTTATATTGAAAGAGAATATAACCCTAATTTTTTGGATGGATTGAGCAGATTAAGCAGAACTGCTAATTTGGATTGTAATTTTTTAGATAAATATTCATCAAATATTTATAAAAAGATAGTGAAGACCGAAAGTAAAAATAGTATAATTTTAAATAGAAATGATTTTCTGAAGGAGCATAAGAGTATAAAGCAAAGAATAATTAAGCTGTGTTTGATGAAAGTTGCTGACGATATTAACGGAATCACGGAAAAGAATATAAGTGATATTATGGTGCTATTTGATAAAGGAGATACAGGGAAAAGTATAGATTTAAGTAATGGATTGATTGCTAAGACAAGCTATGGGGAAATTATTATTCAAAAAAGAGAAAACAAAGAATTTAGATCTTTTTCATATAAAATGAGAGAAAATGGAGTAAATTACGTGCCTGAATGTAAATGCTATTTTGAAATGAAAGCAGTTCCTATTGAAAAAGTAAAATTAAATTTTAAAAATATGTATATTAAATCATTTGATTATGATAAAATATATGGCGAACTAATTATTAGAAACAGAATTTCGGGAGATAAGTTTAAACCCTATGGAATGAATGGTACAAAGAAGTTAAAGGATTATTTTATAGATGAAAAAATTCCGAAAAATTTAAGAGAGTCGATTCCTATAATTGCAGATGAAAAAAATATTCTCTGGATTGTGGGATATAGAACTAATGAAGAATATAAAATTACTTCCAATACCAAAAAGGTACTAGTCATAAAATGTATTAAAAAATAATAGCAAATTGAGGGGGATCAGAATGGAAGATTTTATAAAAGAAGTACTTGTTACAGAGGATCAAATAAAAAAAAGAGTTGGAGAATTAGGAAAAGAAATAACTGGAGAATATAAAGGGAAAAATCTTGTATTGATTGGAATACTTAAAGGAGCAGTAATTTTTATGTCAGATTTGGTAAGAAGTATAGATCTTCCTATATCTATGGATTTTATGGCGGTTTCCAGTTATGGAAATTCTTCTAAATCTTCAGGAGTGGTAAAAATTAACAAGGATTTGGATTGCAGCGTAGAGGGAAAAGATATTATTATTGTTGAAGATATAATAGATACAGGACTTACTCTTAAATATCTATATGAAAATTTAAAGAAAAGGGGAGCTGAAAGTGTAGAGATATGTACTCTTTTGGATAAACCAGAAAGAAGAAAGGTTGATGTTCCTGTAAAGTATAGAGGATTTGTTATTCCTGATGAATTTGTAGTAGGATATGGGCTTGATTATTCAGAGAATTATAGGAATTTATCATTTGTAGGAGCTTTAAAAAAAGAAGTATATAGTTAATATGTTCAAAGAATGCTTTTATAACGAATAGGAAAGTTCTCACTTATAAAAAACAGATAAAAAGAACTTTCCGTAAATGAGTTTCAAGAAAAGCTACCTTATAATGATAAATTTATTTGTATAATTAAAATAAACATGCTATAATTTGATAATGTAATCTGGCTTAAAGTTAGAAGGAGGGACTCAGTTTGAGAAAATTTTTCAGGAGTATAAGTGTTTATTTGCTTATACTTGTCATGATTATTATTGCTGTACAGATGTTAGGAAAGGGAGTAGAGCAAGTAAAGAAGATGGATGTAACTGAACTTCAGGAGCAATTGGAAGCAGGGAATGTAAAAAGCATTACATCCGTTGGAAATGTTTTAAATGGAAAATTAAAGGATGATACGCAATTTACAACAACATTACCGTCAAATGAGGTAAGCTACCAATTTTATTTGGATTATATAGAAGGTAATAAGAATGTCAGATATAATGTCGAGGAAGAACAAGGAACACCTTGGTTTGTTGATATGCTTCCGGCAATATTTACTGTTTTGGTATTTGGAATAATCTGGTTTGTGTTTATGCAACAGTCCCAAGGGGGAGGAAATAAGGTAATGTCCTTTGGGAAAAGCAAAGCGAGAATGGTAAAGGACGATCCCAATACCAAAATTACTTTTGCCGATGTAGCTGGTCTGGAAGAAGAAAAGGAAGAATTGATGGAGATAGTGGATTTCTTAAAAAGCCCGAGAAAATATATTGAACTTGGAGCAAGAATACCGAAAGGCGTTCTTCTTGTGGGACCTCCGGGAACAGGGAAGACTTACTTGAGCAGAGCTGTGGCAGGAGAGGCTGGAGTACCTTTCTTTAGTATAAGCGGTTCGGATTTTGTAGAAATGTTTGTTGGTGTAGGTGCAAGCCGTGTAAGAGATCTATTCGAACAGGCAAAGAAAAACTCTCCATGTATAGTTTTTATAGATGAAATAGACGCCGTAGGAAGAAGAAGAGGTGCAGGATTAGGAGGCGGCCATGATGAGCGTGAACAAACTTTGAATCAACTTCTTGTTGAGATGGATGGGTTTGGAACGAACGAAGGGATTATTGTCATGGCAGCTACTAACAGACCGGATATCTTAGACTCAGCATTATTGAGACCCGGTAGATTTGACAGGCGAGTGTATGTGGGAGTCCCTGATGTTAAAGGAAGAGAAGCAGTGTTGAAAATTCATACTAAAAATAAGCCATTGGCTCCTGATGTGGACTTAAAAGTTATAGCTAAAAGAACTGTGGGTTTTACCCCGGCAGATTTGGAGAATTTGGTCAATGAAGCAGCTCTTTTGACTGCCAGACATGGACTTAAAGCTATTCCAGCAAATATAATCGAGGAAGCGTCCATTAAAGTTGTGGCAGGACCCGAAAAGAAAAGCAAGGTGATAAGTGAAAAGGAAAAGAAGATAACAGCTTATCATGAAGCAGGTCATGCAGTAACAGCGAGGCTTTTACCGGATGCTGACCCTGTTCATATGATAACTATCATACCGAGAGGAATGGCAGGAGGATTTACAGCATATCTTCCGGAAGATGAAAGAAATTATATGACTAAACGTCAAATGGAGAGTGAACTTGTTCAACTCTTGGGAGGAAGAGTAGCCGAAGCGTTAGTATTAAAAGACATCAGTACAGGAGCCCAAAATGATATAGAAAGAGCAACTAAAGTGGCAAGAAGAATGGTCACTCATTATGGAATGAGTGATAATCTTGGGCCGATGACTTACGGAACTGATGATGAAGAAATATTTGTAGGAAGGGATCTTGGAAGAACAAGGAATTATAGTGAACAAGTAGCTGCTCAGATTGACAAAGAGATGAGAAGCTTAATTGATAAAGCATATCAGACGGCAGAAAAACTTTTATCAGACAATATAAATAAATTGCATTCCGTAGCTCAGGCTTTATTGGAAAAAGAAACTCTTGATGAAAAAGAATTTACAGCGGCTTTTGAAGCAGCATAAAGTAAAAAACATTGAATGAAATTTCTGTGATATAAAACAAGCACTATCGATATTATTAGATTTTAATAATTGCTGATAGTGCTTTTATTTATAAGTAGATTTTTAAAATATGCAATTTTTGTTTCATTTTTAATATAATTTGAAATAATAGTTGCAAATTTTCCCCAAGGATGTAGTATAATATAATAAAGATACTAAAAAACCTGTTTGTTTAATATGAGGAGGATTTGATAATGTTTGACAAGGACACCATTGAAAACGTTAAAGATTCAAAGAAAAAGTGGGAAGAAGATAAGGTTATGAAAACTTTATCAAAATTTCCGGAAAGAAAAGAAGAATTTAGTACAGGTTCAAATATTGAAGTTAATAGGTTATATACTCCTGAGGATAATGAAAATTTAGATTATGAAGGGGATTTGGGATACCCGGGACAATATCCTTTTACAAGAGGAGTTCAGCCTACGATGTATAGAGGAAAACTTTGGACTATGAGACAGTATGCAGGATTTGCAACTGCCGAAGAGTCTAATAAGAGATATAAATATTTGCTTGAACAAGGACAAACGGGCTTAAGTGTAGCCTTTGATCTTCCTACTCAAATTGGATATGATTCAGATGCACCTTTAAGTGAAGGAGAGGTAGGAAAAGTAGGAGTTGCTATTGATTCGTTGAAAGACATGGAAATACTGTTTGAAGGGATTCCGTTGGATAAGGTAAGCACATCTATGACTATAAATGCTCCGGCCAGTATTTTGCTTGCGATGTATATAGCAGTAGCGGAAAAACAGGGAGTACCCAAGAGTAAATTAAGAGGAACAATTCAAAATGATATTTTAAAAGAGTATATTGCAAGGGGAACTTACATATTTCCACCGGAACCGTCCATGAGGCTTATAACGGATATATTTGAATATTGTTCGAAAAATGTTCCTAAGTGGAATACCATAAGTATTAGCGGATATCATATAAGAGAAGCAGGGGCTACGGCAATTCAGGAAGTTGCTTTTACTTTAGCTGACGGAATAGCATATGTTGAAGCAGCAATAAAAGCTGGATTGGATGTAGATGAATTTGCGCCCAGACTTTCATTTTTCTTTAATGCTCATAATGATTTTTTAGAAGAAGTTGCTAAATACAGAGCAGCAAGAAGATTGTGGGCAAGAATAATGAAAGAAAGGTTTAAAGCTAAAAAGGAAAAATCCATGATGTTGAAATTTCATACTCAGACGGCAGGTTCTACATTGACAGCTCAGCAACCGGATAATAATATAATCAGAGTTACTATCCAGACCCTTGCAGCGGTTCTTGGAGGGACTCAATCTCTTCATACCAACTCGAGGGATGAAGCTTTAGCTCTTCCTACTGAAGAGTCTGTAAGAATTGCATTAAGGACTCAACAAATTGTAGCCTATGAAAGCGGAGTTACGGAGACTGTTGACCCATTGGCGGGGTCCTATTATATTGAAAACTTAACCGATAAAATAGAAGAAGAAGCAATGAAGTATATACGAAAAATTGATGAGCTGGGAGGAGCACCGAAAGCTATTTCCAAGGGATTTATTCAGAAAGAAATTCAGAATAGTGCGTATAAATATCAAATGGAAATAGAGGCTAATACAAGAGTAGTTGTGGGAGTAAATAAATTCCAAATCGAAGAAAAACATCATAAAGATATATTGAGAGTCGATCCTGAGGTAGAAAAATTGCAGAAGAAGAAATTACAGGAATTAAAAAATTCAAGGAATAATGAAGAAGTCGAAAGGGTATTGAAGAGATTAAAAGATGAAGCAAAGGGCAAGGAAAACTTAATGCCTTGTATATTGGATGCGGTTAAAGCTTATGCGACTCTTGGAGAAATATGTAATGTATTGAGGGAAGTATTTGGAGAATATCAGCAAAGTGTTATATTATAAAAGGAGGAAACAGAATGAATAGACCAATAAGGGTTTTGGTAGCAAAGCCTGGACTTGATGGGCATGATAGAGGAGCAAAGGTTATTGCAAGAGCTTTGAGAGATGCAGGAATGGAAGTAATATATACGGGCTTAAGACAAACCCCCGAACAGATTGTTGCTACAGCAATACAGGAAGATGTAGATGTTGTGGCAATGAGTATTCTTTCAGGAGCACATAATTATTTATTTCCCAAGGTAGTTAATCTTCTAAAAGAAGAAGGAGTGACAGACGTTCTTATAATGGGAGGAGGGGTAATTCCCGAAGATGACATTCCGGGACTTAAGGAAAAAGGAATAGAGGAGATATTTACTCCGGGGACCTCCACAAAAGATGTAGTAGAATATATTAGGACTCATATAAAGAGGAATAAATAGGTGGTGCATAAGTTGGACTTGGAAGATAAACTAATAATGGGAGATAAGAGGGCTTGTGCAAGAGCTATAACTATGGTTGAAAACGGGGACAAAGAAATTTTTGACATGATTAAAAAGTTATATAAATATACTGGCAGGGCTTATATTGTAGGTATTACAGGCCCTCCTGGAAGCGGTAAGAGCACTATCACTGATAAGCTTACAAAAGAATTGAGAAAAAGGAAGAAAAAAGTGGGGATAATAGCAATAGATCCTACAAGTCCCTTTACAGGAGGAGCAATTTTAGGCGATAGAATTCGAATGAATGATTTAGCCCTTGACAAAGAAGTTTTTATCAGAAGTATGGGTACCAGAGGTTCTTTAGGAGGATTATCCAAGGCCACCCAAGGAGCTGTAAAGATACTTGATATATTTGGGACAGATTATATATTCATTGAAACTGTAGGAGTTGGCCAGTCCGAAATAGATATAGTTAAGCTTGCGGATACGGTGCTTATGGTGACGGCTCCTAATATGGGAGATGATATACAAGCTATTAAAGCGGGAATCGTTGAAATAGCAGATATTTTTGCAATAAACAAATCGGATCTGGATGGAGCCGATAAAACTGAGTTAGAAATTCAAATGATGCTTGATTTAAACGATAAGAAGGATTATAGGCCATTTGTATTAAAAGTATCGGGGGTCAGGAACGAAGGCATGGATATTCTTCTTGACAAGATAATAGAACATAGAAAATATTTGGAGAGTACCAATAAATTAAAGGACATAAGGGTTAGAAATGCAAAACTCGAAATATTAAAGTTAGTGGAAGATGAGCTAATGAGCTCAGTTATGAAGACAATTAAAAATAATTCTATTTTAGAGGAATTGGCGGAGAAAGTGGTCTTAAGAAATTTAGATCCTTATACTGGAAGGGATAAGATTATAGAATTACTTAAATAAGAAGGGAGGAAATAAAGTGATTAAAAAGGTAGATCATATAGGAATAGCGGTTAAAGATTTAGATGAGACTTTAAAGTTTTATGAAAATGTGTTGGGTATAAAGGCTCAAGGCAATGAAGTTATAGAAGAACAGAAAGTGAGAGTTGCTTTTTTGCCCATTGGAGATACAGAGATTGAACTTTTAGAGTCTACAGAGGAAAATGGCCCTATATCGAAGTTTATCGAAAAGAAAGGCGAGGGAATACAGCACATAGCTTATAAAGTAGATGATATCGATAAAGCTATTGAAGAGATGAAATCGAAAGGTATAAGGATGATTGATGAAAAGCCTCGTTATGGTGCAGGAGGAGCAAAAATTGCTTTTTTGCATCCCAAAAGCACCTTTGGAGTTTTGATAGAACTTTGTGAAAGAAATTAGTATTATGTAGAGAAGAAGGAGGGTAAAAATGAAAAACAAAATCGAGGAACTAATCGAATCCAAGAATAAAATATCTCTTGGAGGAGGTGAAAAACGTATTGAAAAACAGCATAAATCCAGTAAATTTACTGCGAGAGAAAGAATAAATCTTTTATTGGATGAAGGCAGCTTTGTTGAAATAGATGCTTTTGTAAAGCACAGATGTACTAATTTTGAAATGGAAAAAGTTGAAGCAGAGGCAGACGGAGTTGTGACAGGATACGGCACTGTAGATGGAAGACTGATTTTTGTATATGCTCAGGATTTTACAGTTCTGGGAGGTTCTCTTGGAGAGATGCACGCAGCAAAAATATGCAAGGTTCAAGATATGGCAATTAAAATGGGTGCACCTATAGTAGGATTTAATGATTCCGGAGGAGCAAGGATACAGGAAGGAGTAGATGCTCTATCGGGATATGGAAATATTTTTTATAGAAACACATTGGCTTCAGGTGTAGTTCCCCAAATTTCTGTAATTGTGGGGCCATGTGCGGGAGGTGCTGTTTATTCACCGGCACTGACGGATTTTATATTTATGGTTGAAAATACGGGAATGATGTTTATTACCGGACCTCAGGTGATAAAATCGGTTACCGGAGAAGAAGTATCTCAGGAAGAGTTGGGAGGAGCTGTGACTCATAATAAAATCAGTGGAGTTGCTCATTTTATAGATTCAAATGAGGAAGACTGCATTCAAAGGATAAAAAGATTGCTGAGTTATCTTCCATCAAATAATCTTGAAGAGCCTCCTATTATTGAAGCTGATGATAATATAAATAGGGTTGAAGAGAGACTTAACGAAATAATACCTGAAAATCCAAATAAATCCTATGATATGAAGGAAATAATAAATATATTAGCAGATAAAGGAGAATTTTTTGAAGTTCAGCCCTATTATGCTCAGAATATGATTACAGGATATATAAGACTCAACGGGATGACCGTAGGAGTGATTGGAAACCAGCCTAAAGTTTTGGCGGGATGTATTGACGTTAATGCTTCTGATAAAGCCGGCAGATTTATTAGGACATGCGATGCTTTTAACATACCGCTGCTTAATCTCGTAGATGTACCGGGATTTTTACCTGGAACAGAACAGGAATATGGAGGGATTATAAGACATGGAGCCAAAATGCTTTATGCTTATAGTGAAGCGACAGTACCTAAGGTCACTCTTATAATAAGAAAGGCCTATGGCGGAGCTTACCTTGCGATGTGTTCTAAGGACTTGGGAGCAGATCAAGTATTTGCATGGCCTAATGCTGAAATAGCAGTTATGGGACCCGAAGGTGCAGCAAATATTATATTCAAAAAGGAAATTGAAGGCTCTGAAGATCCTGTAGAGTTCAGGAAGGAAAAAATAGCAGAATATAAAGACACTGTAAATAATCCTTATATTGCAGCGTCAAGAGGGTATGTAGACGATGTAATAGTGCCCAGTACTACCAGACCAAGACTTATAAGTGCCTTTGATATGCTTCGAAGTAAGAGAGAAGAGAGACCGGCTAAAAAACATGGAAATATTCCTCTGTAGGAAGGTGAGATAGTGGGAGATAAGATAACAATGTCTGATAGCTTAATAATAACTATATTTAGCATGGCTATTGTGTTTATATCTTTATTAATAATATCATACCTAATAAAGGGCTCTAAGGTTATAACAAATAAAGGCACTAAGATGAAGAAAACAAGTCAGAAATTAGTAGCTAAGGAGGCCAATATGGAAAATATTAAGGATGATGAAAACGAAGAATTGATAGCAATTATATCTGCAGCAGTAGCTGCAAGTTTGGGAGTATCGATACCCGAAATGAATATAAAAAGTATAAAAAGAATATCCACAAATGAATGTATATGGTCAAGAGTAGGAAGAGAACAGCAAATGTTTAAGAGATTATAAATAAAACAATTTTAGGAGGTAAAAAATGAGAAAATTTCTTATAAACGTAAATGGAAAAAAATATGAAGTAGAAGTAGAAGAGGTATCTAATGAAGTTCAATATCAAAGTCAGCCGATCCAGCAGAAAGTAGTTGAAAGCTCGGTTCAAAAACAAAACCCAACAGAAAAAGAAGTTTCTTCAGAAGAAGATAAGAAAAATATATCGATAGCTAAGGGCACGGAAGTAGTTTATGCACCAATGCCAGGTACTATTTTAAATATAAATGTTAAGGAAGGCGATATTGTTAAATCCGGTCAGACACTAATTATATTAGAGGCAATGAAAATGGAAAATGAAATAGTGGCTCCCAAAGACGGAAAAGTTACGGGAATTTATGTTAGCAAAGGAGCAACCGTCAAAACGGAAGATAAATTGGTGGGCATAGAATAAAATATGAGAAGGTGGTGGATTGAATGCTATTTAGTATATTGAAAGATTTTTTACAAAGTACAGGCTTTGCAGCTCTTACATATAAAGAAGTAATAATGCTTATTATTTCATTTATACTTCTTTATTTAGCTATAAAAAAAGGATATGAACCACTCCTTTTGATACCAATAGCTTTTGGAATGCTGCTTGCTAATCTTCCCATTAGTGGCCTTATGGATCCACCGGTAATTGAAGTAGTAAAGGATTCTGCGACGGGAACTTTAATTCCCCAAACAAAGAAAATAGGCGGACTTTTATATTATTTGTATCAAGGAGTTAAGTTAGGCATATATCCTCCCTTAATATTTCTCGGTATAGGGGCTATGACAGATTTTGGGCCGTTAATCGCAGCTCCGAGCAGTATACTTCTTGGAGCTGCGGCTCAGCTCGGAATATTTATTACGTTTATGGGAGCTGTAACTTTAGGATTTACAGGGCCTGAGGCAGCAAGTATAGGAATAATAGGAGGTGCAGACGGGCCTACGGCACTTTTCTTAACAAGCAGATTGGCTCCCCATTTATTAGGCCCTATAGCAGTGGCTGCTTATTCGTATATGGCATTAGTGCCAATTATCCAGCCACCGATTATGAAAGCGTTAACAACAAAAAAAGAACGTGAAGTTGTAATGGAGCAGTTAAGACCTGTATCTAAAAAAGAAAAGATAATATTTCCTATATTGGTTACAGTAGTTGTAACATTACTCCTTCCCTCAGCAGCATCGTTGATTGGTATGCTGATGATGGGCAACTTGCTTAGAGAGTCAGGTGTGGTAGACAGACTTTCTAAGACAGTACAAAATGAATTAATTAATATAATTACAATATTTTTAGGAACAACGGTAGGTGCAACAGCTAATGCAGAAACGTTTCTTTCTCCTTCAACACTTAAGATAATAATGCTTGGTCTAATTGCATTTTCCATAGGAACAGCAGGTGGAGTGTTATTTGGGAAAATAATGTATAAAATGAGTGGAGGAAAAGTAAACCCGCTGATTGGTTCTGCAGGAGTATCGGCAGTGCCTATGGCTGCAAGGGTTTCTCAGAAAGTGGGACAAGAAGCAAATCCAAGAAATTTTTTACTTATGCATGCAATGGGTCCGAATGTTGCCGGAGTTATTGGCTCCGCAGTAGCAGCCGGTGTTCTTCTTTCAATGTGTAATATTTAGAGATGGTTCAAAAAATCAGACAAGAAATTGTCTGATTTTTTTTATAACTAAAATGTAGTAGAATAGAAATATGATAGACACCAGACAATAGACACTAGATATCATGGCAGGGCTTTGGAGGTGGATTGTGAAGAATAAAGTATTGGAAGAATTAAAAGCGGGTAAAGGGCAGCCGGTATCCGGTGAAGAAATGAGCAAGAGGTTAGGAATATCCAGAACAGCTGTATGGAAGCATATAGGCAAACTCAGAAACGAGGGCTACAGCATAGAGTCCCAGACCAACAGTGGATATAAGCTGACGGGAAGTCCTGATGTAATGTCATTAAGTGAGCTTGAACCTTTATTAAAAACCGAATTCATAGGAAAAAATATTATATATTTAGATAGTATTGATTCTACCAATATATATGCAAAGAAAAAGGCTGAGGATCCTTTTCGTGAAGGGACTGTAGTGATTGCCGATGAGCAGACGGTTGGAAGGGGGAGGCTTGGAAGGAATTGGGTTTCAACTAAGGGGAAGGGTATATGGATGACTATTATGCTAAAGCCTGACATACAGCCTTCAGATGCGCCAAAGCTGTCAATTGTTGCTGCTCTTGCTGTTGCTAACGCACTCCGAAGTTGCTGCCGGGTAAATGCAAGAATAAAATGGCCTAATGACATAGTAACAGGAGGCAAAAAGCTTAGCGGTATACTTACCGAAATGAGCGCAGAAGCTGATGAGATCAAATATGTTATTATAGGAATCGGAATAAATGTAAATATGGAGATAGATGAATATGAATCTATAAGACTTATTGATCTAGAGGGCTTTTCTCAAGAAGAGTGTGCAATACAGATGAATATTTCTCGTGCTACTGTACAGAGGATATACATAGAAGCTAGAACAAAATTAGCTGAATCATTAGTATATGGTAAAGTTCTCAAAATTCGTGGTGGCTAATATAGGCTTTGTGATGATACTACAAGT
>ENA-UOOK01000453-UOOK01000453.1-fermentation-metagenome-genome-assembly--contig:-NODE-453-length-54027-cov-11.051953_pt1 | contig 54027 bp, 58 predicted proteins | sample MGYA00245777_ERZ724023 | MGnify/ENA primary metagenome ERZ724023 (study PRJEB28704, sample SAMN03018312) | fermentation metagenome | biome: anthropogenic terrestrial biome; feature: soil; material... | reverse complement strand
CGAGGACGTCGAGCACCTGAAGTTCAACACCGCCATCGCGGCGCTGATGACCCTCGTCAACGAGATTTACGCGACCGGCTCCATCACGCGGGGCGAGCTGAAAATCTTTACCCTGCTGCTCAACCTGTTCGCGCCGCATATCTGCGAGGAGGTCTGGGCCGACCAGAAGCTCGGCGACGGGATGGTCTGCCAGCAGAAATGGCCGCGGTACGACGAAGCGAAATGTGTCGACAGAACCGTCGAGCTGGTCGTTCAGGTGAACGGGAAAGTCCGCTCGCACCTGAAGATGCCGGCGGGCGTCTCGAAGGAAGACGCCCTCGCGGCGGCCCGGGCCGACGAAAAAATCGCGGCTGTGACGGCCGGGAAAAGCACGGTGCGGGCAATCTATGTGCCGGGCAGGCTGGTCAATCTGGTCGTGCGGTAACTTTTCAAGACAGCAGTCGCCCCCGGCAAAGCCGGGGGCGACTGCTTACGAAGAAGGTCTTGATTTATTTGCGCATCATGTAATTGATAAACATCAGCTCGTCTTCGGGGTTTTCGACGCTCAGTTCGGCCGTCACCGTCGAGTTCTTGGCCATCTCAAGCAGCTGCCGGACCCCGTATATCTGGCAGAGCTTGCTTTTCAGGTTCAGTTTGTTTCCGTCGTCGGTCACCAGATAGACATTCCCCTTTGCCTTGTCGAGCAGCTCGATCAGCTTTTTGATATCCACGTCGTAGAGCTTCATGGAGCAGTCCTCCTCCTTCATTTTCTGCTTCTCGCAGATGAATTCTTTCCGGTATCAGTGTATCATAGATATTGGAAAATTACAATTCATTTTATGGAATCAGCCGACGCCTTTCGGCGCGGACTTTTCTGACTTGCCGCACAAAAAAAGTAGGCGGCCAACGCCTTTTGGCACTGGCTGCCCGCTTTTATTTCAGGGATTGTTTCAACGGCCCACTTATTTGGCTTCGTGGTGGGGCCCCGGCTTTGCCGGGGCCTTTTTGTACTTAGCAGCCGCAGTTGTTGCCGCCGTCGCAGTTATTGCATCCACCGTTATTGCCGCCGAACCCGCCGCCGCAGACGACCCAGATGATGAGAAGAATAATAATCCAGGTGCAGCTATTGCCGCCGAATCCGCAGCCGCCGCATGAGTTGTTACACATGAATGTTTTCCTCCTTTCGGTTTACAGTACATAATATTGCGGCGGAAGATAGGGTGTTACAAGTTTTCGCCCCCGCCGAGGGGAAATCGCCCGGCCGTTTTGTCCGGCCCTCTAAAACATGCTTCTAAAACATGCTATAATAATAAAAACGGGAGTTTCAGAAATCTGAGCTGTACGGAGGTTATTCAGATGCTGTGCCAGTATTGCGGGAAGAATCCCGCGACCACTTTCATCAGGACTATTTCCGACGGAAAACTGGCGCAGGTTGCGCTTTGCGCGGAATGTGCGCAGAAACTGGGCTGCAGCAACTTTTTTGACGGCCTGGGGGATTCTTCCGGCGACGTCCTGCACGAGCTTTTCGCCGGGGAAGAGGGCCGCCCGGACGCGGTCCGTTGCGAGTGCTGCGGCGCTTCCTTCTTTGACATTGTGCGCAGCGGCCGGGTGGGGTGCGCCCAGTGCTACCGCACCTTTTACAGCCGCCTGGCGCCGATTATCCGCCAGATTCACGGCGGCGCGGTCCACCGGGGGAAAGCCCCGGGCGGCTCGCTGCCCCAGGTGCGGCCGGGCGGCCGCCTGGCCGTGCGCGTCCGCAGAAGGGCAAAGCCCCTCGGCGGACGCCGGAACGGGGGAGGAACGCTCAAATGAAAAAATGGGACCGCCCTCTGGGCCCCGACGGCGACGTCGTGCTCGGCGCCGGCGTGTCGTTCGCGCGCAACTTCGGCGACCTGCCCTTCCCGGGCCGGATGGATGCCGCCGACCGGCGGGAGGTGATCCGCCGGGTGCGCGCGGCGGTGGACGACGAAAAAAGCGCGCTGGCCGGCGTGTTTCGCTATGTTTCCCTGGAAGACCTGACGGACGAAGAGGCCGTCTCCCTGGCGGAGCGCCGGCTGGCCGACGCGGACTTCATCGCGGAACGGGAAGGCCGCGGCCTGCTGCTTTCGGGGGACGAATCCCTCTGCATCCTGATAAACGGGGAGGACCACCTTCTGATCCGCGCCTTCGGCGGCGGATTTTCCCTCAAAGAAACGTATGAGCGGGCGGATACGCTGGAATCGCTTCTGAGCAGGACGCTTTCATTTGCGTTCGACCGGAAGCTCGGCTACCTGACGCCGAACCCCGCCGACCTCGGCACCGGGATGCTGGCCTCGCTCAGCCTGCACCTGCCCGCCCTGGCGGATTCCGGCGCCCTGCCGCGCCTTTCGTCCGGGCTTTTTCGTCTGGGGATGTCCCTGCGCAGCGCCGGCGCGCCGGCCAAAAAACCGCGCGGCGCCGTGTACCGGCTCTGCAACCGGATGACGCTCGGCCTTTCGGAACGGGAGGCGATCGCCAACCTGACGGGCATCGGCAGGCAGGTGGTCGCACAGGAGCGCAGCGCCCGCCGGGAACTTTCCGGCAGCATCGAAGTGCAGGATACCGTGAGCCGTTCGCTCGGCCTCCTGCGCAGCGCTCGCCTTTTGAAAAACGACGAGTTCTTGGAGCTGATTTCTCTCGTCCGCTTCGGGATTGCGGCGGGGTTCGTCCACCGCCTGGAGTATGCCGCGGTCGACAGGCTGGCGGAAGAAATGCAGCCGGCGACCCTGACGCTGGCGGTCGGACGGCAGATGACCGCGCAGGAGCGCTGGGCGGAGCGCGCCCGAATCGTCCGGGAGACGCTCGGCCGGCAGCGGGAACCGGGCGGAAATTGAGTGCAAAAAGCCGGGCAAAGTCCGGCTTTTTGCGCGTGTGGGGCCGAAAGCACTTGATTTTTGAAGGGGCAGGCATTAGAATTATCAGGGGCGGAGGATGTGGGCGGCCCCGGTTTCGTCCCGAGGTCCCCGCTTTGGGCCGGATGCGGCGCCCCGCGCGGCGCCGTGGGAGAAGATTTCCGGCAGTTGCATTTGCGCGCGGAGAAACGGCGGAATAAAATGGATAATTTGCTGACTGAGAGAATCCAGAGCAAAATGGCCGGGTTCTCAAAAGGGCAGAGGAGAATCGCGAAATATATCGAGGAAAATTACGACAAGGTCGCCTTCATGACGGCCTCCAAACTCGGCGCCACGGTGGGGGTGAGCGAATCCACCGTCGTCCGCTTCGCGATGGAGATCGGCTACACGGGCTATCCGCAGCTTCAGCAGGCGATGCAGGAGATGATACGGAACAAGCTGACCTCCGTCCAGCGCATGGAGGTGACCTCCAACCGAATCGGCGACTCCGACGTGCTTGATTTTATTTTCAACCAGGATATCGACGTGATTCGGCGCACCATGGAAGAGACCTCGCACGAGAACTTTTACCATGCGGTGGACGCCATCACGTCTTCCCGCAAGATTTACATCCTCGCCGCCAGAAGCGCGCTTGCCCTCGGCACTTTTCTCTCTTACTATTTCAACCAGCTGTTTGAAAACGTCCTTCTGGTCCAGTCCACCAGCGAGGGCGAAATTTTTGAGCAGATGATTCATGTGGACAAACGCGACGCGGTCATCGGCATCAGTTTCCCCCGCTATTCCCGGAAAATCGCCAAGGCGATGGGTTTCGCCCACAACCGCGGGGCAAAGGTCATCTCGATTACGGACACGACGGAGTCGCCCATTGCGGAAAATTCCGATTATGTGCTCCTGGCGCGCAGCGACATCGCCTCCATCGTCGATTCGCTGTGCGCTCCTCTGAGTTTAATCAACGCCCTGATTGTGATGGTCACCATCAAAAAATCGGATGAAGCCCGCAAGACCTTCCAGACGCTGGAGCAGATCTGGGACGAATACGGCGTGTACGAGAAGGTAGATGACACTTCCACTTGAGCTGGGACGCGCTGGTGGTCGGCGGCGGGGCGGCCGGAATGATGGCGGCCGGGACCGCCGCGGAGCGGGGCCTGCGGGTCTGCCTGCTGGAGAAGAACGCGGTCCTCGGCAGAAAGCTGCGCATCACGGGCAAGGGCCGGTGCAACGTGACAAACCGCTGCGACGTGCGCACCCTGATTGCCTCGGTGCCGAAGAACGGGCGGTTCCTGTTCGGGGCGGTTTCCCGCTTTGCGCCGGAAGATACGGTCGCCTTTTTTGAAAGCAGGGGTCTGCCGCTCAAGACGGAGCGGGGAAACCGGGTGTTCCCGGTATCCGACCGGGCGGCGGATGTGGCGGAATGCCTTGAAAAGTACGTCCGGGAAAGCGGCGCGCGGGTGACGCGGGGCGAAGCGGAGCGGCTGCTCCTTGAAAACGGCGCCGTGCGCGGCGTGGCCCTGAAAGACGGCCGGGAGATCCCGGCCCGGAGCGTGGCCGTCTGCTGCGGGGGAGCGTCCTACCCCTCCACGGGGTCGACCGGGGCGGGGTACCGGCTCGCCCGGCAGGCGGGCCATACGGTCACGCCGCTGCGGCCGTCGCTCGTCCCGCTGGTCGCGCGGGGGCGGGACTGCCGGGAGATGATGGGCCTTTCGCTGCGCAACGTCGCCGTCGCCGTGACGGACACTGCGCTGAAAAAGGCGGTGTACCGGGATTTCGGCGAGCTGCTGTTCACGCATTTCGGCCTTTCGGGGCCGGTGATTCTCAGCGCGAGCGCCCACATGGACCGGATGGCACCGGGGCGCTACCGGGTTTCAGTCGACCTGAAGCCCGCCCTGAGCCCCGAAAAACTGGACGCCCGCCTCGTGCGGGACTTCGGCCTGAACCGGAACCGGGAATTCTGCAATTCCCTTTCGGCCCTGCTGCCCCGCAAGATGATTCCGGTGGCGGTGCGCCGGTCCGGCATCCCGCCGGACACCCGCTGCAACGCCATCACCCGGGAAATGCGCCGCGGCTTCGGGGAGCTGCTCAAATCGTTTGAAATCGAGATTGAGGGCTTTCGGCCTATCGAGGAGGCCATCGTGACCTCGGGCGGCGTTTCGACGGATGAGATCGACCCCAGAACCATGGAGTCGAGGCTTGTGAAAGGCCTCTACTTTGCGGGCGAAGTGGTGGATGTGGACGCCTACACGGGGGGCTTCAATCTGCAGATTGCGTTCAGCACCGGCCGGGCGGCCGGAAAATCAATGGAAGCGGAGGAAACTTGAGGGATGATTGCGGTTGCCATCGACGGGCCGGCGGGGGCCGGGAAAAGCACCATCGCCCGGCGCGCGGCGAAGGAGCTGGGGTTCCTGTATGTGGACACCGGTGCGCTCTACCGTGCGGTCGGGCTTTTCATGCTGGAGCGCGGTGTGGACCCCGGGGACGCGGAGGCCGTGTGCCCGCTGCTGAAAGGCGTGTCGGTTGACCTGAACTACCGGGGCGGCGCGCAGCGGGTTTTTCTGTGTGGAAAGGACGTGGAGGACCGCATCCGCTCCCCGCGGGTTTCGATGGCCGCTTCCCGCGTCTCCGCAATTCCGCAGGTGCGGCGCTTCCTGCTTTCCGCCCAGCGGCGGATCGCGCGGGAACATTCCGTCGTGATGGACGGGCGGGACATCGGAACGGTGGTTCTGCCCGGCGCGCAGGTCAAGATTTTTCTGACGGCGTCGCCGGAGGACCGGGCGCGCCGCCGGTATGAGGAGATGCTGCAGAGAGGGGAAAAGGCCGAGTACGCCGAAGTCCTGCGCGACCTGAGGCAGCGGGACTACAACGACACGCACCGCGCGGCCGCCCCTCTGGTCCCGGCGGAAGACGCCGAAGTCCTCGACACGACCGGCAACACCTTCGGGCAGTCGGTTGCGGAGATCGTCGGCCTCATCAAAAAAAAGCTGGCCGGGCAAATAACTGCCGGGGGAATGGTAAAGCTATGAAACGGACGCCGCTTTACGCCTTTGCAAGGACGCTGCTGCCGTGGCTGTTCCGCGCGCTGATGCCCATGCGCGTGCGGAACGCGGGTTCCATGCCGAAGGAGGGCGGCGTGGTTCTCTGCTGCAACCATGCGAGCATGACGGACCCGCTGCGGCTGGCGTACAGCCAGCGCCGGCAGATTTATTTCATGTCCAAGGCGGAGCTGTTCCAAAACCGCCTGGTCGGCGCCGTGATCGGCGCGCTCGGCGCGTTCCCCGTCCAGCGGGGCAAGGGGGACAAAAGGGCCATCGGCGCGGCGGCACAGCACCTCAAGGACGGGCACGTTCTCGGCGTCTTCATTGAAGGGACCCGCTCTCCCGACGGGCACCTCCTGCGCCCGAAGCCGGGGGCCGTGATGCTTGCCCACGCGTGCGGCGCCCCCATCCTGCCGTGCTGCATCACGGCGCGCGGCGGCGGCCTGCCGAGGCTGTTCCACCGCTGTCTTGTGACCTACGGGCCGGTGATCCAGCCCGGCGAGCTGGGAATCGAAAAGGGCACGCCGAGCGAGTTCCGGAACGCGAGCCGGCTGGTGATGGACCGCATCGCCGCCCTGCGCGAGGCAAATCTGCGGGAATTTGACCGGGAAAGGCGCCCCCGATGAACCTGAGTCCTCTTTACCAGATTCTGCTGCGGATTTTCACGCTGCCGGGCCTGCTGCTGTTCTGGGTCCGGTACCGGGGTTTGCGGAACATCCCGAATGGCGGGAGGGTGATTGTCTGCAGCAACCACAAATCCGTTTTCGATCCGTTTCTGCTGGCCATCCCGTTCCGCCGCCAAATCCGCTATATGGCGAAGAGCGAGCTTTTTACCGACCACGGCCGCCTCGCCGGGCTGGTGCTGAAGCTGCTGGGCGCTTTTCCGGTCAGCCGGAACACGGCGGACCGCGCCTCCGTGCGGGCGGCGCAGGGGATTCTGGCAAACGACGGCGTGGTCGGCATCTTCCCGCAGGGCGGGTGCGTGTTCGGCAACGAGCCGTTCCGGGCGAAGGCCGGGGTTGCGCTTCTGGCGGAGCGTGCGCGCGCGCCGGTCCTCCCGGTCTCCATTTACTGCAGGGGGCTCCTCCGGCCGTTCAAGCGCATCACGATACGCTTCGGAGAGCTGATTCCCTACGAGAAGCTCCCGTTCCGGGGGCGCTCGATGGCGCAGATGCGCCGGTGCGCGTCCCTGATTGCGGGAAAAATAAACGCCATGCTGGAGGAAGGGCATTGAAAATTTTCGCGGCAAAATCCGCGGGCTTCTGCTTCGGCGTCCGGCGCGCCGTCGAGAAGGTGGACCGGCTGCTGGACGCCGGCGAGAAAGTCTGCACGCTGGGCCCCATCATCCACAACCCCCAGACCCTGAAAAGGCTGGAGCAGCGGGGCGCGCGAACGGTCGAAACGCTCGCACAGGTTCCGCCGGGCGCCGTGCTGGTCATCCGCTCCCACGGGGTGGGACGCTCGGTGCTCGAGGCCGTAAAGGCGCGCGGCGTCCGGTTCTGCGACGCGACGTGCCCGTTTGTGGCGAAGATTCACGGGATTGTGCTGGACGCTTCCCGGGCGGGGGAAGCGGTCCTGATTGCGGGCGACGCCGCCCACCCGGAGGTCCTCGGCATCCGGGGGTACTGCGAAGGCGAATGCCACGTGTTCCAGAACGCCGCGCAGCTGCGCGGAATCACGGAGGATTTTCCCACACTGAAAGAAAGGCCCGTCTGCGTGGTGGCACAGACGACTTTCCAGGTGGCCGAGTGGCAAAATTGTCTGAAAATCATCAAAAGGGTATATACAAACGCCCGGATTTTTGATACAATATGTAATGCAACTGCGGTGCGCCAGGCGGAGGCGGCTGGCCTGTCGCAGCACTGTGACGCGATGGTCGTGGTCGGCGGAAGGCAGAGTTCCAATACCGCAAGGCTCTGTGAGGTGTGCAGAAAGAACTGCATTACATATTTCATCGAATCTGCGGACGAGCTTCCGCTGCAGGACCTGGAAAAGTTCGGGTCCGTCGGCGTCACGGCCGGTGCTTCCACACCGGCAAGCATTATAAAGGAGGTACTTGATACCATGTCAGAAATCAACGAGAGTTCGCCTAAGGACGGTGCTCAGGGTGCGGTCGGGAGCACGGCCGAAAGCGCAGGGCAGAAGGAAAAGGAGAACACAGCCGACGGGAGCTTCGCGCAGATGCTGGAAGAGTCCCTGAAGACTTTAAATACAGACGAAAAGGTCCACGGTGTCGTAGTCGGCGTTACTCCCAGTGAAGTCCTTGTGGATGTCGGAAGAAAACAGGCGGGCTATGTTCCGGCGTCCGAACTTTCGGCCGATCCCAATGTCAAGCCGGAGGATGTGGTCAAGGTCGGCGACGAGATGGATCTTCTGATCATGCGTACCAACGACCAGGAAGGCACCATCATGCTTTCCAAAAAGCGCCTTGACGCAGCGAAGGGCTGGGAAAAGATTGTGGACGCCTACGAGAACCAGACGGTCCTCGAAGGCGTCGTGGCCGAGATTATCAAGGGCGGCCTCATCGTGGTCACGGAGGGGACGCGCATCTTCGTCCCGGCTTCCCAGGCGACCGCGTCCCGCAACGACCCCATCGACGTTCTGCTGAAGAAAAACGTGAAGTTCCGCATCATCGAGGTCAACCGCAACCGCAAGCGTGCGGTCGGCTCCATCCGCTCGGTGCTGAAGGACGAGCGGAAGGCCCAGGAAGAGAAATTCTGGGAGACCGCCGAAGTGGGCCAGACCTATACCGGCAAGGTCAAATCGCTGACTTCCTACGGCGCGTTCGTCGACCTCGGCGGCATCGACGGAATGATTCATATTTCGGAGCTTTCGTGGACGCGCATCAAGCATCCGTCGGAAGTGGTCAATGTCGGCGACACGGTTCAGGTCTATATCAAGGGCCTCGACCGCGAGCGGGGCAGAATCTCGCTGGGGTATAAGAAGCCGGAAGACAATCCGTGGGAAATCCTCAAGCGCGAGTATCCGGTCGGGAAGGTCATCGAAGCCAAAATCGTCGGCCTGACCTCCTTCGGCGCGTTCGCGCAGGTCATTCCCGGCATCGACGGCCTGATTCACATCTCCCAGATTGCGGACCACAGAATCGACAAGCCGCAGGACGTGCTGAAGATGGGCGACGTCGTGAAGGTCAAGATCACGGATATCGACTTCGACCGCCACCGCGTCAGCCTTTCCATCCGGGCCCTTCTCGAAGAGCAGAAAGAGCAGGAGCAGGAAGAGGCGGAGAACCGGCGGGACAATCCTTCCGAGGACAATTCTCCCAAAGAATAAGGCGCCGCGCAGGCTTCTGCCGGAGTTTTGAATCACGCACAGGGAAAAAGGCACAAGAGGCGCTCGGCTTCTTTGTGCCTTTTTCCTGCACCGGGCCGGGCGCGGCCCGCGGACCTTCTGACCGCACGGAGGGGAACCATTCACCTTTTTATTGCTCCCGGAGTATTATGCAGTAATCTCTTCGGGAGGTGCGGACATGCGCAGACGGCGTCGCGGCGGCCGCGGCAGGGCCGTTCTGGCCCTGATTCTGCTGGCCTGTTTTCTCGTCCTGTTCAACCTGCGGGTCAAGCCGGTTGTGGAGTCCATCACGGCCAACGAGGCGAAGGTCAAATCCGTGGGCATCATCAACGGCGCCGTCCTTCAGGAGCTGGAGCAGAACGGCGTGACCTACGACAGCCTGGTCTCCGTCGGCCGGGGGGAAGACGGCAGCGTCCTTTCCATCACGACCGACATGGTGTCGATGAACCGCCTCAAGGCGAAGATCATCTCCGCAATCCAGGACCGCATGGACCGGGAAGGGGCGGAAACGGAGGGCATCCCTATCGGGACCCTGTTCGGCGGGCACATCTTTCACGGGCGCGGGCCGAAAGTTTACCTGAAGCTGACGCTTTCCGGGAATGTGACGGCCGATTTCAAAAGCACGTTCGAGTCCGCCGGAATCAACCAGACGAAGCACCAGATCTGCCTGCAGATCCGCGCCAGCGTCTATTCTTTTTTGCCGGGGTTCGACACCACGACGGATGTGAACACCAACGTGGTCGTGGCGGAGACGGTCATCGTCGGCTCCGTGCCGGAAGTGGTGGCCAACCTGAAATAATCCGCGAAGAGCAGAGGTAAAAAGCGATGGAATTGGAAGAAGCCAGAAAACTGGCGGGCGAGCTGGCGGAGAAAATCCGCTACCACAACCGAAAATACTATGAGGAGGACGCGCCGGAAATCGACGACGCCGAGTACGACGCGCTGTACCGCCGGCTGGAAGAAATCGAGGCCGCGTTCCCCGAGCTTGTGACCCCGGATTCCCCGACCCAGACGGTCGGGGGCCGCCCGCAGAGCCAGTTTTCGCCCGTCGTCCACACCGTGCCGATGGAGAGCCTGCACGATTCGTTCTCGGAGCAGGAGCTGGTCGATTTCGACCGCCGGGTCCGCGCCGCGGCCGGGGACCCGGTCTATATTGTGGAGCCGAAGTTCGACGGCCTCTCCGTTTCCGCCGAATACCGCGACGGCGTTTTCGTGCGCGGCTCCACGCGCGGCGACGGCGCCGTGGGCGAGGACATCACCGCGAACCTCAGGACCATCCGCAGCCTGCCCAAGCGGCTGAAAGAACCCCTGCCGTTCCTCGAGGTGCGCGGCGAGGTGTATATGTCCCACAGGGTTTTCCGGGAACTTTCCGCCGCGCAGGAGCTGAACGGAGAAAAGCCGTTCAAGAACCCCCGCAACGCGGCCGCCGGCTCCCTGCGGCAGAAAGACGCGAAAATCACCGCCGCCCGCAGGCTGGACATCTTCGTCTTCAACGTGCAGCAGGTCGACGGCGCGCAGCTCCGGTTCCACGACCAGTCGCTCCGGTTCCTGAAGAAGCTCGGCTTTCAGGTGCCGCCCTTCTTCACGCCCTGCAAAACCATCCGGGAAGCGGTTGAGGAGGTCCGCCGCATCGGGGACATCCGCGGGACGTTCGACTATTCCATCGACGGCGCCGTCATCAAGGTCAATTCCTTCGCCCAGCGCCGGATGCTGGGCAGCACGGCCAAGTTCCCCAAATGGGCGGAGGCGTTCAAATATCCGCCGGAAGAGCGGCAGACCCGGCTCCTGCGGATTGAGGTCAACGTCGGCCGCACCGGCGCCCTGACGCCCATCGGCGTTTTCGAGCCGGTCTCCCTGGCCGGCACGACCGTGAGCCGCGCCACGCTGCACAACGAGGATTTCATCCGGGACAAGGGCATCCGCGTCGGGGACACCGTGATTCTGCGAAAGGCCGGGGAAATCATCCCGGAGGTGGTCTCCGTCGTCTCCCATGCGCGGGACGCGGAGCCGTTCCGGATGCCGAAAACCTGCCCGTCCTGCGGCGCGCCCGTCGTGCGCGAAGAGGGCGGGGCCGCCGTGCGCTGCACCAACCCGGAGTGCCCCGCGCAGCTTCTGCGGCACCTGATTCATTTCTGCTCCCGCGACGCGATGGACATCGACGGCTTCGGCCCCGCGGTGCTTCAGCAGCTGATTTCGGCAAAGCTGGTCGCGTCGCCGGCCGACCTCTTCAGCCTGACCGTGCCGCAGCTCGCCGGGCTGGAGCGCCTGGGGCAGAAATCCGCGGAAAACCGCGTCCGGGCCCTCGAAAAGGCGAAGGGGAACGACCTTTACAGGCTGGTCTACGCGCTGGGTATCCCGCATATCGGCCTGAAGGCCGCCAGGCTGCTCGCCGCCCGCTTCGGCAGCATGGACGCGATTTTCCGCGCCGAAGAGGGAGAAATCGCCTCCATCGACGGCTTTGGGGAGATCATGGCGCAGAGCGTCCGCCGCTTCTTCGACCTGCCGAACACGGCGCACCTGGTCGGCCGCCTGCGCGACGCGGGGGTCAACATGCAGGCCAGCAAGGCGGCCGGCGACGCCCGGCTGGCGGGGAAGACGTTCGTCCTGACGGGGACCTTGCCGACCCTGACGCGGGCGCAGGCCACGGAAATCATTGAGAAGCACGGCGGAAAAGTCAGCGGCAGCGTCTCTAAAAAGACCGATTTCGTCCTCGCCGGCGAGGACGCCGGCAGCAAGCTGGAGAAAGCGAACCGGCTCGGCATCCGGGTGATTTCGGAAGAGGAGCTTAACGAGTTGTTTTGAGCGCGCTTTTGCAGGCGGGCCGCGCAGGGACGTTTCCCCGCGCGGCCCGCTCGGTTTTTCAGACGGTCTGACCGCCCCTTCGGGGGCGGATTTTTTTGTTCTAACGCAGAGGCTTTGTCCATAAGTATGTGATAAGAGGGGGGACAAGGCAATGAGCGACTTGAACGGGGAACGGTTCGATTCCGCAGCCGCCTGTCTCTGCGAGCGAATCCGGGTCCCGGTTTTGAACCTGCCGGGCGCGGTCAAGCGCCGCGCCCAGGAAATCCGGCTCCGCGTGGGCCGGCCCGTCTGCGTGTGCTGCCCCGGCGGGATTTATTTTTTGAGGGAGCGCGGCGGGCTGTCCCGCGCGCCGGGCTCCGGCTGCCTGACGGCGGCGAAGGCCGACCTGGAAGACAGCTTCCGCATCCTGTGCGGATATTCCGTTTACAGCCACGAGGGCGAGCTGCGCAGCGGCTACGTGACCATCCGCGGCGGGCACCGCGTCGGCGTCTGCGGCACGGCGGTCCTGCAGAACGGCTCCGTCACGGGCATCCGGGACGTCTCGTCGCTCAACGTGCGGGTGGCGCGCGAAATCCCCGGTTCGGCGGACCGGCTGCTCGGCCTGCTGCGGGGGAGCCTGGAGGGCGGGCTGCTGGTCGCCGGCCCGCCCGCGAGCGGAAAGACGACCGTGCTGCGCGACATCGCCCGCCAGCTTTCCGACGGGTCGCGGGGAGAAGCCCGCAAGGTGGCGGTCGTCGATGAGCGCGGCGAAATCGCCGGCGTGTTCCGGGGGGAGCCGCAGAACAGCATGGGCGCCTGCTGCGACGTGCTGGACGGCTACCCGAAGGCGGAGGGCATCCTGACGGCCGTGCGCTCGCTCTCCCCGCAGATTGTGGTCTGCGATGAGCTGGGCACGCAGGCGGAGGTCGAGGCGGTCGAGCAGAGCCTGAATGCGGGCGTCGCCGTCGTGGCCAGCATCCATGCCGGGAGCGCCGGCGAGCTGGTGAGGCGCAAGCAGGCCGCGGCGCTTTTGAGGACCGGCGCGTTCGGCCACGTGGCCCTGCTCTGCGGCTCGGCGGAACCGGGAAAGGTCCGGGGAATTTACAGGGCGGGTGATTTGCTTGCTGAAGCTGGCGGGGGCGGTCCTGCTGATTGCCGCGGGGTTTCTCGCGGGATTTCTGGAGTCGTATAAGCTTGCGGTCCGGGTCGAAAGGCTGGAGGCGTTCCTGCGCTTTCTCTCCGCCGCGAAGACGGAGGTCCGCTATTCGGCCATGCCGGTGGCCCGGCTGGTGCGCAGGCACGGCGGGGAGCTGCCGTTTCTGGGGCTGTGCGCCGACCGGTGCGAGGCCGGCGCGGACTGGGCGCAGGCGTGGGCGTCCGCCGTGTCGGAAGAGGCGGAGCAAGAGGGATTTTCCGAAAAAGACGCCGCGATGCTGCTGGATTTCGGCGCGGGCTTCGGGGCGAGCGACACGCAGGGCCAGCTTGCGCATTTCGACCTGTACGCGGGGCTGGCCGCCGCGGCGCTGAAAGAGGCCCGCGAAGAGCGCGACCGCAAATCGAAGCTGTACCGGATGCTTGGAATTTCCGGAGGCATGGCCGCCGCAATCCTGCTGTGCTGAAAACGGGGGAATAAAATGAATGTGGATTTCATTTTCAAAATAGCCGCAATCGGCATCATCGTGGCGGTGCTGAACCAGTTGCTGATACGGTCGGGACGGGAAGAACAGGCCATGATGACCACGCTCGCGGGTCTGATTGTGGTGCTGATGATGATCATCCAGCAGATCGACGTGCTGTTTCGGACCATCAAGTCGATTTTCAAGCTGTGAAACATGATGAATCTGTTGCAGATTGCGGGCATCGCCGTCTGCGCGGCGGTTGTCGCCGCGATGCTCCGCAGATATCACCAGGAATACGCCGTGCTCGTCGGCATTGCGGCCGGCGCCGTGATTCTCCTCGGGGTTTTCGCGGGCATTGCGCCCGCCCTCCGGCAGATTGAAGCGTTCCTTTCGGCGTCCGGGCTCTCTTCGGAATACGGGACGATTCTGTTCAAGACGCTTGGCATCTGCTTTCTCGCCCAGTTTTCCGCCGATTCCTGCCGCGACGCCGGGGAAAATGCGCTGGCTTCCGAAGTGGAACTTGCGGGCAAAATCAGCGTCGTGGTGCTTTCGCTGCCGCTGTTCGGGGAAATTGCAAAAATAGCCGTAAAGCTGATAGGTGGGTAAAAGATGAAAAAAGCGGTGCTGATTCTGCTGGTCGCCGCGGCGTTTTTCTCCGTTTCGTTTCCCGCCGCCGCGAAAGAAGCGCCGGAGACGCAGGACTATTACGAGGAGCAACTGGAGGCGAGCGGGGCCGACGACCTGCCGGACAAACTGCCGGAGGAGACGCGGAAAATCCTGGACGGGCTCGGCGTGGACGGCGTGGACGGCGGCAGCATCCTCTCGGTGACGCCGCAGGGCTATTTTGAGAAAATCCTGGATATTTTCACCGGAAAGGCCGGCCCGCCGCTGCGGGTCTTCGCCGCGGTGACCGCCGTGATTCTGCTGTGCGCCCTGCTGAACGGGATGAAGCTCTCATTCGGGGAAAAGCCGATGGGCGGCGTAATCGACATGACGGGCACGCTCTGCATCTGCGCGATTGTGGTGGCGCCCATTGTCTCCTGCATCGCCGACGCCGCCGAGATGCTGAAAGCCGCGTGCGGGTTCCTTCTGGCGTGCGTGCCCGTGCTGGTCGCCGTGATGGCGGCGGCCGGCCAGGCGGCCTCGGCGGGGGCATACCATCTGCTGATGGTGGCGGCGGGGAACATCCTTTCGGCCTTTTCGGCCGAGATTCTGGCTCCCCTGATGAACATTTTCCTTGCCCTCTCGATTGTTTCGGCCGTTTCCCCCAATGTCAACCTCGGCGGCCTGTGCGGGGTCCTGAACAAAGTGGCCAAGTGGGTGATGGGGCTTGGAATGACGCTGTTCACGGGCCTTGTCACCATGCATTCCTTCGTCGCCACCTCGGTGGACGGAACGGGCGCCAAGGCGGCGAAGTTCGTCGTCAGCAGCTTTGTCCCCGTTGTCGGCAACGCGCTCGGCGAGGCGCTCAACACGGTCGGCGGCTGCATCAGGACGCTGAAATCCGGCGTGGGCGCGTTCGGGCTCCTTGCCGGAATCTTCATTTTTCTGCCCGTCCTCGCGGAATGCCTGCTGTGGATGCTGACCCTTGCGGTCTGCGCCGGCATCAGCCAGATTTTCGGCATGCAGTCGATCACCGCGCTGCTGAAGGCGTCGTCGGACGTGGTTTCCACCATGCTGGCCGTTCTGCTCTGCAGCATGATGGTGCTGATTATCTCCACCGTTGTGATGATGACGATAGGAGGCGTGTCATGAACGCAGTCCGCGAATGGTCGACCGCCATCTGCCTCGCGGCCCTGGTGGCGGCGCTGGCGCAGGGCCTGGCGCCCGGCGGCGCGATGGAGCGGATGGAGAAGTTCGTAATCGGCGCCTTTATCGTCTGCGCACTGGTCGCGCCGATTTCGCGGGCGGTGCCCCGGCTTTCCCTGGCCCTGAAAGGCGGGGGCTCCCGCGCGGGGGACTCCTCTTCCCGGCTGGAGGAGACCGTTGACAGCCAGGTCCGCTCCGCCGCGCAGAAAAGCATCTCAAACCTCGTGGCGTCCGAGCTGGCCCGGAAGAACCTGAAGTGCAAAAATGTTCGGGTGGATATGGATACAAACGCGCAGGGCAGCATATCAATTACTAAAGTAACCGTAACGCTGGACGCAAAAGACGCCGCCCGTTGCCGGGAGGCGCAGGAAGCCCTGACAAAGACACTTGGAATTCAAACGGAGGTCCTCTCCAATGGCGGCTGAAAAGGGAGCGCGGCGGGAAAAAGCGGCCGGGCTGTTCCAGAAACTGGCCGAGAACGACAGGGGCCGCAAGGCCGTCGTCGTGGCCGGGCTGGTCGGAATCTTCCTGATTTTTCTCTCGGGCACGCTCAAAGGCTGCGGCCAGGCGCCCGCCAAGACGGCCTCTTCCCAGGCGCCCGCCTCCGCGGAACAGTACGAGGAGCGCCTTGAAAAGGACTTGGCGGACGTGATCTCCCACATCAGCGGGGCGGGCAGCGCCAGGGTGCTCGTCACGCTGGAGCAGACGACCGAAAAGGTGTATGCCAAAGACGAGAAAAAAGACGACCGGCAGTCGGACGAATCCCAGGCCAGAAAAGAGACGGAGAACAACAGCGAGAGCACCCACACCATCGTGAAGGGCGCGGACGGCTCTGAAAGCGCGCTGCCGGTGACGGAGATCCAGCCGACCGTCAAAGGGGTCGTCGTGGTCTGCAGCGGCGCGGGCGACCCGCAGGTGCGCCAGAGCATCGTCGACGCGGTGACCACAGCGCTTCATATCACTTCCGTGCGGGTCTGCGTCGTGCAGGGGGCATGATGCGCCGCGGAAGTTCATATTCATAAACTGTAAAATATGAAAATCGGGAGGAATATCATTATGACGATGGGTAAGCGGCAGCTTGTTCTCGCAGCGCTGGTTGTCGCGCTCGGCGCGGCGGTCACCCTGAACTGGGCCTTCATGGGCAAGGACGAAGACCTGCCGGCCACGCAGGCCGTGACCTCCAAACGCGAGCTGGGCGACACCCTGCTGGTCAACGCCTCGGGCACGGCGGTCTCTTCGTCGGGCGCGGCGGCATCCAAGGGGAAAGCGGCGTCCGGCGCGTCTTCGTCCTCTTCCGCCGTGAAGACGAACACGGCGGCCGAAGACTCTTATTTTTCCGAGGCCAGGCTCGCCCGTCAGAAGGCGCGCGACGAGGCGACTGAGAAAATCAAGTCGGTCCTGAGCGACGCGGCGTCGAACGACGCGGTAAAGACCGAAGCCACGGCCCAGGCGGCGGAGATCGCGAAGGCGATCATGAAGGAGACCGACATCGAGAACCTGCTCAAGGCGAAGGGCTATTCCGACTGCGTGGTCTGCATCAACGAGGACGAGTGCAGCGTGGTCGTGAAGGCGAAGGGCTCTGCCCAGGACGACGCCGTCGCCGTCAAGGACGTCGTCTCGGGGCAGTCCGGTTTCCCGTATGACAAGATTAAGATTATCGAAAGGCAATAGTTGTGTTTGCGGGGAAATGTGGTATAATAATCCCCGTGGAAGTTTGAAAAACGACAGGCCCCACAGCCCTCAACCCTCCACACGCGTTGGGGGGCTTTTTTATTTCGCCACGGCACGGAGGAAAGAATGAACAGAAGAAAATCACGGGAACAGGCGTTTCAGCTCATCTTCGCCAGAAGCCTCAGCCACGACGGAATCCGGCAGATCATCGACACGGCCGAGATGTCGGAGGACGTCAGGATTGAGGAATTCGCCGAAAAGACCGCCTGCGGCGTGGAGGAAAACGAAGCCCTGCTGGACGGCGAAATCAAAAAATATATCCGCGGCTGGACGCTGGACAGGCTCTCGAAAGTCTCGCTCGCGCTGCTGCGGCTGGCCCTCTACGAAATGAAGTTCGCCGCCGACATCCCGGTCGGCGTCTCCATCAACGAGGCCGTGGACCTCGCCAAAAAATACGGGACGGCTTCCGACGCGCCGTTTGTGAACGGCGTCCTCGGCTCGGCGGCGAGGGAGATGGAGCAGAAGCATGCCTGACGTCCTCGGCATCGACACCAGCAACTACACGACCTCCGCCGCCCTGCTGAGCGGCGGCGCGGTGACGCAGAGCAAAAAGCTGCTGCCCGTCAAAAAAGGGGAGCTCGGCCTGCGGCAGAGCGACGCGGTCTTCCACCACGTCTGCCAGCTTCCGCAGGTGCTGGGGGTGCTGCCGCTTTCGGGCGCGAAAATCGCCGCGGTGGGCGTTTCCGACCGCCCCCGCAGCGCGGAGGGCTCCTATATGCCGTGCTTTCTGGCGGGCGTGTCAGCCGCCTGCGCCGCCGCCGACGCGCTGGGCGTCCCGCTGTTCCGCTTTTCGCATCAGGCGGGGCACATTGCCGCCGCGCTGTATTCCGCCGGAAAGCTGGAGCTGCTCGGCCGGGAATTTCTCGCGTTCCACGTTTCCGGGGGAACCACCGAGGCCGTGCTCGTGCGGCCGGACCCCGGGGCGGTCTTTGAAGTGCGGCCCGTGGCGCGGTCGCTCGACCTGAAGGCCGGCCAGGCGGTGGACCGGGTCGGCGGGATGCTGGGCCTGCCGTTCCCCGCCGGGCCGGCACTGGAGAAACTGGCGCAGCGGTCGCACGCGCGCTTTTCGGTGCGCCCGGTCCTGAAAGGGGCGGACTGCTCCCTTTCCGGAATCGAGAACCAGTGCGCCGCCATGAAGGCCCGGGGCAGGCCGAAGGAAGACGTCGCCGCGTTCTGCCTGCAGTCCCTGCTCGCGGCGCTGGACGGCATGGCCGGCGCGCTGCTGCTGCGGTTCGGCGGGCTGCCGCTGGTCTTTGCGGGCGGGGTCGCGTCCGACGGCATCCTCCGCAGGGCGCTGGAGGAAAAATACGGCGCTTTCTTCGCCGCCCCGGAATATTCCGCGGACAACGCGGCGGGCATCGCGGTCCTCGCCGCCGTAAAAGGGGGAATCGCGGCATGACGACCGGCGCGCCGGTGCTGCTCACGGTCACGCAGCTCAACACCTACATCCGCTCGCGCTTTGAGGAGGACGAGGCCCTCGCCTGCGTGTTCGTCGCGGGGGAAATCTCCAACTTCACCGACCACTACCGCTCGGGGCATCTGTACTTTTCGCTCAAGGACGGGCGGTGCTCCGTGCGGGCCGTGATGTTTTCGCGGTATGCCGGCCGCCTGCGCTTTGCGCCGGAGGACGGCATGCGCGTGATCGCGCGCGGCCGGGTCGGTGTCTACGAGGTTTCGGGCCAATACCAGCTGTATGTGGAGGACCTTCAGCCGGAGGGCGTGGGGGCGCTGAGCCTCGCGTTCGAGCAGCTCAAGGCGAAGCTGGAGAAAGAGGGCCTCTTTTCCGCCGGGCGGAAAAAGCCGCTGCCCAAGTTTCCGGAGACCGTCGGGGTCATCACGTCGCCGACCGGCGCGGCCGTCCACGACATCCTGACCGTCCTCGCGCGCCGCTGGCCCGCCGCGCGGGTGGTGTTCTGCCCGGTGCTGGTGCAGGGGGAGGGCGCCGCGCCCCAGATTGTGGACGCCCTGCGGCGCATGAACCGCCTGAACTGCGCGGACGAGATCATCCTCGGCCGCGGCGGCGGCTCCGCCGAGGACCTCTGGCCGTTCAACGAGGAGGCGGTCGTGCGGGCGGTCGCGGCCTCCCGGATTCCCGTGATTTCCGCCGTCGGGCACGAGACGGACTTCACCCTCTGCGATTTTGCCGCGGACCTGCGCGCCCCCACGCCCTCGGCGGCCGCCGAACTGGCCGTGCCGGACCGCGCGGAGCTTCTGGCCGGGCTGGAATCCCTGCGGGCGCGGATGCGGGGCGCCGTGGCGGAGCGGCTGGAGAGCGAAAAGGGCCGTCTGGACGGGCTGACGCGCAGCCGCGTGCTGCAGAGCCCGCTGGAGGCCGTCGAGCTGCGCCGCGTCCGCGTCGACCAGCTTGCGGGCGCCCTTTCCGCCGCCATGCGGCGGAGGGCGGACGCCGCGAAGGCCGTGCTTGCGCAGTCCGCGGGCAGGCTGAACGCCCTGAGCCCGCTGGCCGTGCTGTCGCGCGGGTACGCCGTGGTCTGTGACAGCCGGGGCCGCGCCGTTTCCGGCACGGCCGGAATCCGCGAAAAAGAGAAAATCTCCGTCCGGATGCGGGACGGCGGCCTCGCCTGCACGGTGGACAAGAAAACGGAAAACGGCTTCGGGCCGGGAAAGGCGGGTGCGCGACGCGATGAGTGAGAGAAAGACGTTTGAATCGGCCGCCGCAAGGCTGGAGGAGATCGTCAAGCTGCTGGAAGAGGGCGGCCAGCCGCTCGAAAAATCGCTGAAGCTCTTCGAGGAAGGCTCCGGCCTCGCCTCTTTCTGCTACAGGAAGCTCGCGGACGCGGAGCAGAAAATCAGGCAGATTTCAGAGCTGGAGCAGAAGGGCGGGAAAAGCGATGGGCAGGATTGACCCCAAGGACTACGTCCCCTGCGTGGAGGCGGCGCTGCGCCGCCTGGTGCCGGAAGAGCCGTCTTCTCCGCAGGCCGGGCTGTTCCGGGCGATGCGGTACAGTCTGCTCGCGGGCGGAAAGCGCATCCGCCCGATTCTGGTGCTGGAGTTCTGCGGCGTCTGCGGCGGCGACCAGCAGGCGGCGCTGCCGTTTGCCTGCGCCGTGGAGATGATCCACACCTATTCGCTGATTCACGACGACCTGCCCTGCATGGACGACGACGCCGTGCGGCGCGGCAAGCCCTCCAGCCACGTGGTGTTCGGGGAGGCGCAGGCCCTCCTCGCCGGGGACGCGCTGCAGGCCGCGGCGTTCGAGGCCATGCTTTCGCCGCAGGCCGTTTCCGCCGTCGGCGCGGAGCGCGCCGCGAAGGCGGCCGGCGTGCTGGCCGACGCCGCGGGTGCCCGCGGCATGGCGGGCGGGCAGGCCGTCGACCTGCTCTGCGAGGGCAAATCCGTTTCCGTCGAAACCCTGCAGGCGATGGACGAGTGCAAGACGGGCGCGCTGATCCGGGCGGCCGCGAAGATGGGGTGCATCCTCGCCGGGGCGGACCGGAAGCGGGTCACCGCCGCCGACGGCTACGCGAAGGCGCTGGGGTTCGCGTTCCAGATTGAGGACGACATCCTCGACGTGGAGGGCGACGCCGCCGCCCTGGGCAAGCCCGTGGGGAGCGACGCGGGCAGCCAGAAGAGCACCTACGTTTCCCTGCTGGGCATCGAGCGGGCCAGGCGCGCGGTCGGGGAGCTGACCGACGCGGCCGTGACCGCCCTCGGCGCGTTCGGGGAGCGGGGCGCCCGCCTCGCGGGGCTGGCGCGGCGGCTCGCCCGGCGGGAGCGCTGAAAACGGCCCGGCCCGTTGACAAATTTGACGGGATATGGTATGCTTTGTAAGCCGCTTATTGCAGGCCAGCAAGTGGGAGACCCGCCTGTCAATAGCGAGACTGAAAAAAAGGCAGGAACTTTATTGATGTTTGCAGTAATTGAGACCGGCGGCAAGCAGTACAAGGTCCAGAAAGACGACGTGATCTTTGTGGAGAAGCTTGCGGCTGAGAAAGACGCCTCGGTCACCTTCAAGGTGCTCGCCCTGAACGGCGACGGCGGGCTGAAGGTCGGCACCCCGTACCTGGAGGGCGCCTCCGTCATGGGCAAAGTCCTCAAAAACGGAAAATCGCCGAAAATCACCGTGCTGACCTACAAGGCCAAGAAAAACGAGAAGCGCAAAATAGGCCATCGGCAGCCCTATACGAAGGTTCAGATCGAATCAATCAGCGCCGGGGCATGATTCGCGCCGAGTTTTTTTCACGGGACGGCATCCCCGCCGGCTTCTGCATCAGCGGGCACGCGGGGGACGCGGGGACGGACATCGTCTGCGCCGCGGTTTCCTCGGCGGCTTATCTGACGGCGAACACCGCGACGGACATCGTCGGTGCGGAGGCCGGCGTGCGGGTTTCCGACGGGCGGATGTCGTTCCGGGTAGCCGGGAAGGAAGCGGCGAAATGCCGCGACCTTCTGCGCGGGCTGGAGGCGCACCTGACCGCCCTCCGGCGCCAGTATCCTGAGAAGATTGACGTAATCCATACGGAGGTGTAAACGATGTTAAAAATTGATATTCAGCTTTTTGCTCATAAAAAGGGAATGGGCTCCACCAAGAACGGCCGCGATTCCGAAGCCAAGCGCTTGGGCGTCAAGCGTGCGGACGGGCAGTTCGTGCTGGCGGGCAACATCCTCGTCAAGCAGCGCGGAACGCATATCCATCCGGGCGAGAACGTGGGCATCGGCTCGGACGATTCGCTGTTCGCCCTGATTGACGGCAGAGTCCGGTTCGAGCACCTGGGCCGCGACCGGAAAAAGGTCAGCGTCTACGCGGTGGAACAGTAAAAGGCGCTGACGCGGAAAAGCGAAGAGAGACCCCGGGCGCTTCCGCCCGGGATTTTTTGCTTTTCCCGTGTAAAAATAGGGGCAGAGACTAAAGAGGGGAAACCGGCAATGTTTATCGACAGCGCCAAAATCAAAATCAGCGCGGGGAACGGCGGCGACGGCGCGGTCGCGTTCCACCGGGAAAAATACGTGGCTTCCGGCGGGCCGGACGGCGGCGACGGCGGCCGCGGCGGGAACGTGATTTTCGAGGTCGACGACAGCCTTTCCACGCTGTCCGATTTCCGCTATCACCGCCGCTACCGCGCGGAGAGCGGGGAGAACGGAAGGGGCAGCCGCTGCAGCGGCCGGGCCGGGAAGGATACCGTGATCCGCGTCCCGCGCGGGACGCTTCTGCGCGACGCCCGGACCGGGCGGCTGATTGCCGACCTTTCGGCCGACGGGCGGACCGTGGTCGCCAAGGGCGGCCGCGGCGGATGGGGAAACGCCCGCTTCGCGACGGCGACCCGGCAGACGCCGCGCTTCGCAAAGCCCGGGGGCCGCGGCGAAAGCCGCGAGCTTCTGCTGGAGCTGAAGCTTCTGGCGGACGTGGGCCTGGTGGGTTACCCGAACGTCGGCAAGTCCACGCTGGTCTCCGTGATCAGCGAAGCCAAGCCGCAGATTGCGAACTACCCCTTCACCACGCTGACGCCCGTGCTGGGCACGGTCCGCCTGGAGGAGGGCCGCTCGTTCGTGGTGGCGGACATCCCCGGCCTCGTGGAGGGCGCGAGCGGCGGCGCGGGCCTCGGGCATCAGTTTCTGCGCCATGTGGAGCGCTGCCGGCTGCTGGTCCACCTGGTGGACGTCTCCGGCAGCGAGGGCAGGGACCCGGAGAACGATTTCAGGGTAATCAACTCGGAGCTGAAGAAATTCAACCCGGACCTCGCCGCCCGCCCCATGGTGGTCGCGGGGAACAAGTGCGACCTCGCTTCGGAAGAGCAGATTGCGCGGTTCCGCGCTTTTGTGGAGAAGCAGGGCTACGAGTTCTTCCCGATGATGGCGGCCATCCGGCACGGCGTCGACCCGCTGGTGCGCAGAATCGGCGGCCTGCTGGCCGGCCTGCCGCCCATCCGGAGGTTCGCGCCGGAGCCCGCCCCCGCGCCGAAGGACGCCGCCGGAGAAGCGTTCTCCATTGCCCGGCGGAACGGGAAATATGTGGTCACGGGCGAGCGGCTCCTGCAGAGCCTGCGCCCCATCGACCTCAGCGACCCCGATTCGTTCGGGTACTTTCAGCGCGTGCTGGTCCAGACCGGCGTGATAGACGCCCTGCACAGGGCGGGGATCCGCGAGGGCGACACGGTGGAGCTTTACGGCTTTGAATTCGAGTACAGGGAGTAGGGGGCGGAATTTGGACTGCTTGAGTTCTGAAAACGGCGGCCCCCGGCAGCTCAGCCCCCTGACGCTCGCGTTCGTCGGGGATGCGGTGTACGAGCTGCTGGTGCGCGGGCGCCTCGTCCGCGGGGGAAGCCGGCCGGTCTCGGAGCTGCACCGCCTTGCCGTGCGGCAGGTGCGCTGCGAGGCGCAGGCACGGGCCGCGGAAAGGCTGGCGCCCCGCTTTACGGAAGACGAGGCGGAAATTTTCCGGCGCGGGAAAAACGCGCACCCCGGGCACGTTCCCAAAAATGCGGACAATTTTATATACCATGCCGCCACCGCGCTGGAAGCGGTGTTCGGCTATCTTTACCTGAGCGGAAAGGTGGACAGGCTGCGCAGCCTGTACCGCTTTCTGCGGGAAGAAGAATCGGGGAAAGGCGGGGATTCCGATGGTTCAGTCCGTCCGGCGCAGAGCCGGTGAGACTTTGAAGGACCTGGCCTCCTATGCGGTCGGGGCGTCGATGAGCGCGGTCTCCATCCGGATGTTCACGGCGCCGAACCGCATTGCGCCGGGGGGCATCTCCGGCATCAGCACCATGATAAACTACCTTTCCGGGTGGCCCATCGGCATGCTGAGCCTTCTGTTGAACATCCCGCTGTTTCTGTGGGCTGTCTGGGACATCGGGTACCGGATGGTGCTCAAGACCATCGTGGCGACGGTCTTCGTCTCGGCCGGCATCGACCTGCTCGGCCTGTTTATCCAGCCCTACGAGGGGAACCCTATGCTCGCCGCGATTTTCGGCGGCTGCCTGGACGGCGTCGGCCTTTCGCTGATTTTTCTGCGCGGCGCCACCACGGGCGGCACCGATCTGGTGGCGCGGCTGCTCGGCCGGCGGGTCCGGTTCGTCTCGATGGGCAAGCTGATGCTCGCGGTGGACTGCGTGATTGTGATAGCCTCCGGGTTCGTCTACCGCAGCATCGAAAGCGCCCTGTACGCGATGATTGCCATTTTCGTCTCCACCAAGCTGATTGACGCCATCCTCTATGGCACCGACGTCGGCACCGGGAAAGTCCTTTTCATCATTTCGGATAAGAACGAGCAGATTGCGGACCAGATCCTCAACGACGTGGACCGCGGCGTGACCTTTCTGAATTCCCGCGGCGCCTATACCGGCCGCGAGAGCGAGGTGCTCCTCTGCGCGGTCCGCCGCTACGAGGTCGCCAGGGTCAAGGACATTGTGCGGTCCATCGACCGCAACGCGTTTCTGATTGTCGGCGACGCGGGCGAAATCACCGGCGAGGGCTTCCGCACCGTCCGCCGGGAAGACACCACCCTGAGGGAGCTGCTGCGGCAGAAAAAAAGGGAGAAAACAAAAGAGTAAAAAAACAGGCGGTTCCGCGCTTGGGCGGGACCGCCTGCCTGAATCGGAACCGGTCAGTTCCTGCAGTTGCTTTCGTGGCTGTCGGTGGAATCGCTGCACTGGGACGGGCCCTTCCTGTTCTGCTTTTCCGAGCCGCGTCCGCAGTTGGAGCCCTGCCGGTTGTTCTGGCCGGCGTTCTGCTGTGTGGAATTGCCGTTTCTGTTTGTTCCCTGTTTGTCCAAGAGATTCACCCCCTTTACGGCCCTATTGTTTGTAAAGGATGGGAACATTATACCAATTTTTTATGGAGCTGATGGAATTGGACGCCCTGCCGGCCGATTTTCTCGCCCGGATGCGGGCCCTGCTCGGGGAAAGGGACTTCCGCGCCTATGAAAAATGCCTCGGGGAGCCGCCCTTCCGCGGAATCCGGCTGAACCCGCTCAAATGCGCGGAGGGCGCGCTGAGGCGCGCGCTTCCGTTTCCGATTCGCCCGGCCCCGTTTTCCCCGCTGAGCTTTTACATGCCGCCGGACGTTCGTCGGCCGGGGCACCTGCCGATGCACCACGCGGGCGCGTTCTATGTGCAGGAGCCTTCCGCCGCGGCCGCCGTGACGGCCCTCGGTCCCCGGCCGGGCGAAAAAATCCTCGACCTCTGCGCCGCCCCGGGCGGCAAATCCACCCAGATTGCCGGCCTGCTGGCCGGCAGGGGGCTGCTGTGGTCGAACGAGGTCGTGCGGGGCCGCGCGGGCGCCCTCCTCTCGAACCTGGAGCGCACCGGCGTGCGCAACGCCGTCGTGTCCTGCTGCCGGCCGGAAAAGCTCTGCCCCGCTCTGGCGGGATTCTTCGACCGCGTGCTGGTGGACGCGCCCTGCTCCGAAGAGGGGATGTTCCGCCGCGAGCCGCGGGCCGTGCGCGCCTGGAGTCCCGCCCAGGTAAAAGCCTGTGCGGCGCGCCAGGCGGCCATCCTCGGCTGCGCGGCCGGGGCTGTCCGCCAAGGCGGCGCGCTGGTCTACTCGACCTGCACGTTTTCCCGCGAAGAGGACGAGGGCGCAGTCTCCGCATTTCTGAAAAGCCGGCCCGATTTTGAGCTGACCGGCTGCGGGCTTTCGTGCGGTCGCCCCGCCCTTCTGCCGCAGGCGCGCCGCATCTACCCCATGGACGGCGGCGAGGGGCATTTTGTGGCGGTCCTGCGCAGGCTTTCCGCCGGCCCCTGCGCGGCGGCGCCGTACCGTTACGCCCCTGCCGCGCGGGAAAAAACCGCGCCTCTGGCGGAGCTTTACCGCAGGCCGCTCCCGGGATGTGTGGAGGAGCGCGGCGGGCGCCTTTTTCTGCTGCCGGCCGGGCTGCCGGACCTCGCCGGCCTCGGCGTCCTGCGCGCGGGCGTCCCGCTCGGGCGGCTGCTGCCCGGGCGCTTTCAGCCGGAGCACGCGGCGTTCATGGCGGCCGCGCCGGAGGATTTGAACTCCGTCCTGATGCTCTCGCACGATTCGCCGGAAATCATGGCCTTTCTGCGCGGGGAGGAACTCGCGGCGCCGGACCTGCCGGCCGGCTATGCCGGCGTGGCGGTGGACGGCGTGACGGCCGGGTTCGGGAAATGCTCGGGCGGCCGGCTCAAAAATCATTACCCGAAGGGCCTGCGGAACCACTTCTGAATCGTCCGGTGCGGAAATCACAACAAAAAGAGGGATAAACTTGAAAAAGCGGAGAACGGGTGCTATAATCTGAATCAAAACTTATTTTTTATTCATGAAAGAGGGCTTTGATATGCAGGAAATCAGCGTGCAACGGACCAGGCATCCCAAACAGAAACCGAAGGACGAGAGCAAACTGGGTTTCGGCAGCATTTTTTCGGACCACATGTTTGTGATGAATTATGACGAGGGGCAGGGATGGCACAACCCGCGGATTGTGCCGTTCGGGAATTTCGAGATTTCGCCCGCCGCCATGTGTCTGCACTACGGCCAGTCGGTCTTCGAGGGGATGAAGGCGTACCGCGCGGTCGACGGCAGGATTCTGCTGTTCCGCCCCGACCGGAACATGGCGCGCCTGAACTCTTCCTGCGACCGCCTCTGCATCCCGCAAATCGACGAAAAATTTCTGGAAAAGGCGATTGAAAAGCTCGTCTCCATCGACCGGGACTGGATTCCGCACGCGGAGGGCACGTCGCTGTACCTGCGCCCCTTCATCATCGGCGTCGACCCGCACATCGGCGTGCACCCGGCCAGGCACCTGCTCCTGTTCGTCATCTGCTCCCCTTCGGGCGCCTATTATCCGGAAGGGCTCAACCCGGTCAAGATTTATGTGGAAACCAATTACGTCCGCGCCGTCCGCGGCGGCATGGGCTTTGCGAAGACCGCCGGAAACTACGCCGCATCCCTCAAGGCGCAGGACGAGGCCGAAAAGCAGGACTACACGCAGGTCCTCTGGCTGGACGGCGTGGAGCGCAAGTACATTGAGGAAGTCGGCACCATGAACGTCTTCTTCAAAATCGACGACGAGGTTGTCACCCCCGCCCTGCAGGGCTCCATCCTGCCGGGCGTCACGCGAATGTCCGCCATCGATTTGCTGAAATCCTGGAACATGAAGGTCTCCGAGCGCCGCCTTTCGATTCAGGAGCTGGCCGACGCCGCCAAGCAGGGGCATCTGAAAGAGGCCTTCGGCACCGGGACCGCCGCCGTGATTTCCCCCATCGGCCACCTGAAGTGGGGCGACGACGTGATGGTGATCAACGACGGGAAAATCGGCCCGGTTTCCCAGAAGCTCTACGACACGCTGACCGGCATCCAGTGGGGCAAAATCAAGGACACGTTCGGCTGGACCGTCGAGGTAAAATAATTTCGGAGCTTATGCAGGGAGCGGCGGCGATTTTTCCGCCGCTCCCGTTCTGTGGGGAGGAGGGCCGTATGCGGCGCGTGGCGTTTTCCGTCCCGAAGGGCTATGACGGCGTGAAGCTGAAGGGCTTTCTGCGCGGGCCCTGCCGTCTTTCCGCGCGGCAGATGGCGAAGCTGAAGCGCGTGCCCGGCGGGCTGACCCGCAACGGCCGCCCTGCGGCCGCGCCCGACGTGCTGCGGGCCGGCGACCGCGTTGCGCTGACCTTTCCGGACGAGCAAATCCCGGAGCCGGCCCCGCTTCCGCTCGCCGTGATCTATGAGGACGGGGACCTGCTGGCGGTGGACAAGCCGGCCGGCATGCCGATGTACCCGTCGCCGGGGCATGACCGGGACAGCCTTTTCAACGCGGTCGGCAGCCGCGAGGCTCAGCGCGGGGAGGCCTTCGCGTTCCGCCCCGTCTACCGGCTCGACAAAGACACCACGGGCCTCGTGGTCCTGGCCAAGCACGCCTACGCCGCTTCCCGTCTGGCCGGGAACGTGTCCAAGCTGTACCTGGCCGTCTGTGAGGGCCGCCTGACCGGCGGCGGAAGAATCGACCTGCCCATCGCCCTGAAGCCGGGGCACAGCATCCAGCGCGCCGCCGTTCCGGGCGGCGCGCCCGCCGTGACCCGGTGGCGCTGCCTGCGCGCGGGGAAAGCGCATTCCCTGCTCGTCCTGAAACTGGAAACGGGGCGCACGCACCAGATCCGCGTCCACCTTTCCGCCCTCGGGCACCCGCTCGCGGGGGACGACATGTACGGCGGCAGCCTGGCTGAGATTTCCCGTCAGGCGCTCCACTGCTGCGCCGTCCGCTTCCGGCAGCCGGTCACCGGCCGGCTGCTGCGCCTGCGCAGCGCCCCGCCCGCCGACATGGCCGCCCTGCTGCGGGCCGCCTTTCCCGGATGAAATGAATAATTTTTCATTAAATTTTAAATAAAGCCTTGATTTGTGAATAAATATGCGCTATAATAGGGTCGTTCCCACAGAAAACATGCAAACAGGTTCAGGAAGGGGTATTCGGGATGAAAACAGTGAAAAAGATTGCGGCGCTGGTTCTGGGGGCGGCGGCCGTCCTGTCGATGGCGTCCTGCTCGCAGGCCCAGTCGTCTTCGGGCGCGCAGTCGGCGGAGACCGTGGCGTCGTCCGGCGCGCAGTCGGCGAAGACCGCGGAGTCCGGCGCGCAGACCAGCGTGGACCAGATAAAATCCTCCGGCACGGTGGTGATGTCCACCAACGCGGAGTTCGAGCCGTTTGAATATAAAGACGGCAACAAAATCATCGGAATCGACGTGGATATCGCAAATGCCATCGCGCAGAAGCTGGGCGGCGTCAAGCTCAAAATCAACGACGTCGCGTTCGACTCCCTGACGATGGAGCTGCAGACGGGCAAATGCAATTTTGTCGCGGCCGGGATGACCATCACGCCGGACAAGCAGAAAAACGTCGATTTCTCCGACCCGTATTTCGACGCGACGCAGTCGATTATCGTGCTGAAAGGGAGCCCCATCCAGTCGCGCACCGGCCTGAACGGCAAGAAGGTCGGCGTGCAGCAGGGGACGACGGGCGATACTTACTGCACCAATGAAAAGGGCACGAACGACATCAAGGTCGGTGAGGTCAAGCGCTTCAACAAAGGCGCGGACGCCATCTCCGACCTGATGAACGGGAGAATCGACGCGGTGGTCATCGACGATTTCCCCGCCCAGAAGTTCGTTTCCAAGCACCCGGAAAAGCTTGTCAAGCTCAAGGACGCCCTGACGGTGGAGCATTACGCCATCGCCGTCAAAAAGGGCGACAAGGCCATGCTGGACGTCGTCAACTCGGTGCTCAAAGAGCTGAAGTCGAGCGGCAAGCTGGACAAAATCGTCCAGAACTACAAATCCTCTCTGGAAGGGGAATAAAAACCGGGGTTCCGGCTCCATGCAGGGCGGCGGGCGAGAGATTCCGCTTCCCTGCATTTGTGCTGGAATCGAGATGCTTTGAGGAGGCTGAGAATGAATCCGCTGACAACCGCTGTTTCCGCTCCGTTTTTCGCGGATGCGGCCGAGGGCGTCCGGCAGTTTTTCTTCAGGCTGGGCGATGAGTTCTACCAGTCGCTGGTCGAGAGCAACCGGTATCTGTACCTTGTGACCGGCCTGTGGAACACCCTTGTGATCACGCTCTTCGCCGTGCTGATCGGCGTCCTGCTGGGGACGCTCGTCGCGCTGGTCAAGGTCGCGCACGCGAACAACCCGGGCAGGCTGAAGTTCTGGAACGGGCTGTGCACCCTGTACCTGACGGTGATCCGCGGCACGCCGGTCGTCGTTCAGCTGATGATCATGTATTACATCATTTTAGGCTCGACGGGCCTGAGCGACATCACGACCGCCATCTTCGCTTTCGGCATCAACTCCGGCGCCTATGTGGCGGAGGTGATCCGCAGCGGCATCCAGTCCATCGACCGCGGGCAGGTCGAGGCGGGGCGTTCCCTCGGTCTCAGCCAGAGGACGACAATGGTCAAAATCGTGTTCCCGCAGGCGCTGAAAAACGTGCTGCCCGCCATCGGCAACGAATTCATCGCCCTGCTGAAGGAAACTTCGGTCGCCGGCTACATCGGAATCCAGGACCTTACGAAGGGCGGGGACACCATCCGCAGCATCACCTATCAGCCCTATACGCCCCTGTTTATGACGGCGCTGGTGTATCTGGTCATCGTGATTGCGCTTTCCGCCCTGCTGACCCGTTTTGAAAGGAGGCTGCACCGCAGTGATAACCGTTAAAAACCTGCACAAGAGCTTCCACACGCTGAACGGGGACATTCACGTCCTGAAGGGAATCGACCAGACCATCAGGCGGGGGGAAAAGGTCGTGATTGTCGGGCCGTCCGGCTCCGGCAAAAGCACGTTCCTCCGCTGCCTGAACCTTCTGGAGCAGCCGACGGAAGGGGAAGTCTGGTTCGAGGGCAAGCAGATGAACAAGCCGGGATGCGACGTCGATGCGCTCCGGCGCAAGATGGGGATGGTGTTTCAGCATTTCAACCTGTTTCCCCACCTGACCATCCGGCAGAACATCACGCTCGCGCCGGTTTCGCTCCGGCTCAAGACGCAGGGCCGGGCGGATGAGCAGGCCATGGCCCTGCTCAGGCGAATCGGCCTCGCCGACCGGGCGGACGCATACCCCGGGCAGCTTTCCGGCGGGCAGAAGCAGCGCGTCGCCATCGTGCGCGCGCTGGCCATGGAGCCCGACGTGATGCTGTTCGACGAGCCGACCAGCGCCCTCGACCCGGAGATGGTCGGCGAGGTGCTGGCCGTGATGAAGGAGCTGGCCGAGGAGGGCATGACGATGGTCGTCGTCACGCACGAAATGGCCTTTGCGCGCGAGGTGGCGACGCGCGTCCTGTTCATGGCGGACGGGCGGATCGCCGAAGAGGCCCCGCCGGAAGAGTTTTTCGACCATCCGAAAAATCCGCGCCTGCGCGACTTTCTGTCAAAGGTCCTTTAATTTGCTTCGCCGCTGTGGTAAGATGGGGATACGGTTTTTGCCGTATCCCCGTTTTGCCGGTTCACGAGGGCCGACGGGCACCCCGCCGGCTTTCAAACGGGGGAACCGCCCGGCTTTTGCGCCGCGCTTTCCCAGATGCGCTCCCGGCCCGCCGGGCGGCACAAATCGATTGACAAAGGAGTTTTCAGCGATGGAAAAGATTGCAAGCTTTCGCGTAGACCATACCAAGCTGCTTCCGGGCATTTACGTCTCCCGTGTGGACGGGGACATCATCACCTATGACATCCGGATGCGCAAACCGAATACGCCGCCGTACCTTCCGAATGCGGCGCTCCACACCATCGAGCATCTGTTCGCCACATTCGCGCGGAACTCGGAGTACGGGGACCGGGTGATTTACTTCGGCCCGATGGGGTGCCGCACGGGCTTTTACCTGCTGCTGCGCAATGTGGAGAAGGCCGACGCCGTGCGCCTGATCCGGCGCGTCTTCGGGCAGATTGCCGCGTACCAGGGCCCCATCCCGGGCGCGAGCGCGGCAGAATGCGGAAATTACCGCGAGCACGACCTGGCGGGCGCGGTCGCCGAGGCCAAGGCGTTCCTCCCCGTCATCCGCGACTGGGACGAGACCAAGCTGGCCTACCGCAACTGATTCCGAAGCCCGGGGAAATCCCGCCGCAAGGGTTGCAATCCCGCACTTTTTATGCTATAACTATAAAAGTTACAAAGTTGTAACGATTATAGAGCGAGGGAAAGGGTTGCCCCATGCGGTTGCAAAGGAAGAAAAATCACAGCGCTTTTCTGCCGTCGTGCGGCGGGGCGCTGAGCGATTCTTTTGCCTGCGGCTGCCGCTTTTTATATGTCGTCGGGATTCAGAGCACCCGCATCGAGAAACGAATCCTGCGCAGGACCGTCCGTTTCTGGCGGCCTTTCGTGCAGCTTGTACGCACGTTCTATTTTATTTCCGCAGGGAAAAAGCTGCTCCGCCTTCGTCGAAGTGCGGCTTCCCTGCGGAATCGCCTTTCCGCCGCGGGCAGGCGTTTGACCCTGGCACGGAGAAAAGGCCTTTTCTATGTCTTCCGGGAGTTTTTCTCCGCCCTGCGCGGCGCTTTTGCCGCCTGCGGCCGCTTTTTTCCGGTCCTGCTCAAGGCGGCCGCGCCCGTCCTGTCCGTTTTGCTCCTGGCGGGCACGGTGCGGTACTGGAGCCGCCGGGCGTTCGGCCTGTGCCTGACGAACGGCGGGCGGCAGGTCGCCGTAATCCGGGATGAGAGCATCTATGAGAAAGCGGCGGAAATGGTCCGGCAGCGCATGGTGCACGATTCGGCGAAGCGGGAGGACGGCGTAAAATTCGCGCCGGAGTTCCGGCTGAGCAAAGCGGGCGGTACCGGTTTTGCGACGGCCGCCTCCGTCTGCGACCTGCTGATTCGGCAGTCGGACGGCATCATCGAGGAGGCGAGCGGCCTTTATGTGGACGGCGAGCTTGCCGGCGCCGTCAAAAACTCGGCCGACCTTCGCTACCTGCTGCAGAGCCGCCTGGACGCCGCGCGCGGCGGGGACTCCGGCGCCCAGGCCCGATTCGTTCGCAACGTGGAGGTCGTGAACGGCCTTTTCCCGACCACCTCCATCGTTGAGACGAAAGAGATGGAAAAGAAAATCAACGGCGTTTCAAAATCCGGCGCGACCTATCTTGTACGGCCCGGCGACACCGTCAGCTCAATTGCGAAGGCCAACCGCACCACTGTGGAAGAGCTGAATAAAATCAACGGGAAAACCCTCGGGGATTCCATCCATCCCGGCGACCTGATTACGCTGGAGGTCGCGGTGCCAAACCTCGGGGTGGAGCTGATTAAAACCGTGACTTATGAGAAGGCCGTCCCGTATGCCACCGTGACCCAGAACGACGAGACCCGCGAGACCGGCTATACGCGCGTGCTCAGCGAGGGGACGAACGGCAGGCAGCGCTGCGTGGACCGCGTGCATCTCGTGAACGGGACGGAGACCGCACGCGAATCCGTCAGCCGCAAAGTGCTGGTGCAGCCGGTCAGCCGCACGGTGGCGGTCGGGACGAAAAAGCGGCAGAACGAAAAGGGCGTGCCGAGCGGAAAGCTGATATGGCCGGTTCCCTCCCTGCACACCATCACCACCTATTTCACGTGGCGGTGGGGCTCGTTCCATTACGGAATCGACATTTCGGGAAGCGGCGCGTTCGGCAGGACGATTGTCGCGGCGGACGGCGGCACGGTCGAGCAGGCAGGCTGGAACAGCGGCGGCTACGGAAACTGCGTGCTGCTTTCCCATGGAAACGGGATGGAGACGCGCTACGGCCACTGCAGCCGGGTGCTGGTGTCGGCCGGGCAGAAGGTCGCAAAGGGACAGGCCATCGCGCAGATCGGCAGCACCGGGTACTCCACGGGCCCGCACCTGCATTTTGAGGTCATCCGGAACGGCACCAAGATGGACCCGCTGAAATACGTTTCCTGAAGGGCCGATATCTGCATGATACCGGCGGGTTCGGTTGAAAGAAACAGGATAAATTTCCCATAAGTTAATTCTTTTTTATAAATTGTTGACTTTTGCAGTTCCGTGTATTATCATCATTAATAGTGTTTTAAAGAAGGCGGCGCAGCCCTTTTTCTCTGCGCCGTTTTTAATGGGCCGCCGCCCCTTCCGGCCATTTTCCGGAGGGGAGCGGCCGGCCGGCGGATAGAAAAAAGTTCCTATAAATTTACTTTTTTCTTTCTGATTTTTTTCTAATTTTTTCATTTGCTTTTTAGCCTGCACGGCTCAATTTTCAGCCGAAACTTGTTATAATAATAGTGTTTCGACAGCTGTTTTGATTTCTATGATTGGAGCGTACCGCATTGGATAAATTCGTGGTTCAGGGCGGGTGCCGCCTGACGGGCGAGGTACCGGTCAGCGGCGCGAAAAACGCCGCGATTGCGATTATTCCGGCTGCTATTTTATCAGACGGCGTTTGCCGTATTGAAAATGTCCCGAATATTACAGATGTCGCTTCCATTACGAGAATCCTCTACGATATGGGCGCCGGTGTGCGCTACCTCGATAAATCCACGCTCGAAATCGATCCCCGGCCGGTCAGAACCTATATCGCCACGGAAGAGCTCGCCCGCCACATGCGCGGCTCCTATTATCTTCTCGGTGCGCTCCTCGGCCGGTTCCACCACGCCGTCGTCACCATGCCGGGAGGCTGCGACCTGGGGGTCAGGCCGATCGACCAGCATCTGAAAGGGTTCGCCGCGCTGGGGGCGAAGCACCGCCTGGAAAACGGGATGGTGGACGTTTCCGCCGACCGCCTGACCGGGAACAATATCTACCTCGACGTGGTTTCGGTCGGCGCGACCGCCAACATCATGCTGGCGGCCGTGAAGGCGGAGGGCACGACCGTGATCGAAAACGCCGCAAAAGAGCCGCACATCGTCGACCTCGCCAACTTTCTGAACTCGATGGGGGCGGACATCCGCGGCGCCGGGACCGACGTGATCAAGATTTACGGCGTCAGGCGTCTGAGCGGCACGACGTACTCCATCATCCCCGACCCGATTGAGGCGGGGACCTATATGGTGGCGGCGGCGGCCACCTGCGGCGACGTGCTGGTCAAGAACGTGATTCCGAAGCACCTGGAATCCATCTCCGCCAAGCTGGAAGAGATGGGCGTTTCGGTCGAGGAGTTCGACGATTCGATTCGCGTGAAGCGCAGCGGAAAGCTGAACAAATGCAACATCAAGACCATGCCGCACCCGGGCTTTCCGACGGACATGCAGCCGCAGATGTGCGTTCTGCTTTCGCTTGCGCAGGGAACCAGCATCATCAACGAGAGCGTGTGGGACAACCGTTTCCGCTATGTGGATGAGCTGAAGCGCATGGGCGCGCAGATTTCAGTGGACGGGAAGCTCGCCGTGGTGGAGGGCGTGGACCATCTGGAGGGCGCGCCGGTCAAGGCGCCGGACCTCCGCGCGGGGGCGGCCCTGGTGATTGCGGCGCTGTGCGCACGCGGGACTTCCCAGATTGAAAACATCGCCCAGATTGAGCGCGGATACGAGAACATCGACGAGAAAATCCGCCGCCTCGGCGGAGACATCCGCAGGGTTCCGATTCCGCAGGCCCAGACGGCTCAGGCAATCTGAATTTTCAGGAACCGGCTGCCGGCAGCCGGTTCTTTTCGGGAGGCAGAATGGCGAGATTTTGTCCGCTTTTCAGCGGAAGCAGCGGAAACTGCTATTACATAGGTTCCGCCCGGGCCGGCGTCCTGGTGGACGCCGGCCGTTCGGCCCGGCAGATTACCAGGGCGCTGGACCGGTGCGGAATCGGGATGTCCGCGGTGCGGGGCGTGTTCGTCACGCACGAGCACTCCGACCATGTGGCGGGTCTGCGCGTGCTGGCCTCGCGCTTTCACCTGCCGGTCTACGCTTCCGGTGGGACGCTCGCCGCGCTCGACGCGATGGGCTGCCTGAGCCCGAAATTCCCAAGCGCCGAAATCACCGGCGAGGTCGAGTGCGCGGGCATGGGGATCACTCCGTTTCCGATTCCGCACGACAGCGCGGAATGCGTGGGGTACCGGATCGCGCTGAAGGAAGGGCGCACGGTCGCCCTTTCGACGGATCTCGGGTATCTTTCCGAGGGGGTGCGGCAGGCCCTGACGGGGGCGGATTTTGTCGTGCTGGAGTCGAACCACGACGTCGGCATGCTGCAGAACGGGCCGTACCCCTATCCGCTCAAGCGGCGGATTCTCTCGAAGACGGGCCATCTCTCCAACGCGGACTGCGCCGCCGGTCTGGCCGGGCTTGCGGCCTCCGGCACCACGCGCTTCATGCTCGCCCACCTGAGCGCCGAGAACAATACGCCGGCGCTCGCCTACCAGACCGCGCTGTGCTCGCTGGCCCTTTCCGGGCTTCGGCCGGGCAGGGATTTTCAGCTCTACGTGGCTCCGCGGGAAAACGATGACGGAAAAGTCCTGATTTTCTGATTCCATGATAAAAATCCGCCTGATCTGCATGGGAAAACTGAAGGAGCCTTTCTGGCGCGCCGCGTGCTCGGAATACGAAAAGCGGCTGCGCCCGTTTTGCAGCCTGTCCTTTCTGGAGCTGCCGGAAAGCCGCCTGCCCGCCGCGCCGTCGCAGAAGCAGATTCTGCGCGCGCTGGAGGAGGAGGGCCGCCGGATTCTGCGGGCGGCGTCCGGGGCCGTGCTGGCCGCGCTGTGCATCGAAGGGGAGCGCATTTCTTCCGAGCAGCTTGCGGAGCGGATCGGCGGCCTGGCGGCGCGCGGGGTCGGGCCGATCGCCTTCGCGGTCGGCAGCTCCTACGGCCTGAGCGGCGAGGTCAAGCGGAAAGCGGATTTTCGGCTTTCCCTTTCGCCGATGACTTTCCCGCACCAGCTGGCGCGCGTGATGCTGTGCGAGCAGCTTTACCGCTCTTTCGAGATTCTGGGCCACGGGAAATACCACAAATAAGGCGGGCCGCTTTCAGAGCGGGTTCTTTTATCCACTTTTGATTAGGAAGCTAACTGTTAGGATGCTAACAGTATTGAATTGATTTGGGAAAGGGGCGTTCCGGGATGCAGACGGGGATTCACCTGGCGCTGTCCAAGACGTTTCACGCGCAGAAAAACCGAACGAGGCCGGGGATGATGAAAATCGGCCTGTCGCCGGGGCAGCCTAAGGTACTGTCCTATCTTTCGCGCCACAGCCGATGCATGCAGAAAGAGATCGCCGAGGCCTTCGACATCGAGCCGGCCACGGTCTCCCAGATTCTGAGCAAAATGGAACAGCAGGGGCTGGTGCTGCGGGCGGCGCCCGCGGCGAGAAGGCGGGCGGAGTCTCTGCGGCTGACGGAAAAGGGGAAAAGGGCCTACGGCCAGTGGCTGCGGCTCTGCAGCGAGGTGGAGGCGGAAGCCCTGAAGGGCTTTACCGCGGACGAAACCCGGCGCTTTTTGGGCTATCTTGGGCGCATGTACCGGAATCTGACCGGCCGGGAACTTGCGTAGCTTGGAGGAATACAGGTGCTGAAAAGACTGTTCTCATATTTTAAAAAATACCGCAAAGACCTTTATATCGGCATGGTATGCGTGGTGTTCGAGTCCGTGTTCGAGCTTGTGATTCCGCTGATTATGGCGGATATCATCGACGTCGGCGTCGTCCGCCGCGACACCGCGTATATTTACCGCAAGAGCCTGGTGATGGGGGTCTGCGCCCTGATTTCGCTCGGCCTCGGCGCCTGCTACGCGCGCTTTTCCGCCCGGGCGGGCGAGGGGTTCGGCACGGAACTGCGGGAAGCGGAGTACCGCCGGGTGCAGGGGTATTCCTTCTCCAATCTGGACCATTTCAGCACGCCGTCGCTGATCACCCGACTCACGAGCGACATCACCATCCTGCAGAACGCCATCTGCAACGGGCTGCGGCCCATCGTGCGCGGCCCGACCATGCTGCTGATGGGCCTCGCGATGTCCATTCTGATGAGCCCGAAGCTGGCGGTCGTTTTCCTGACGGCCATCCCGATTCTTGGGTGCTCGCTGTATCTGATTCTGAAAAAGCTCGGCCCCCTCTATGCATCCATGCAGAAGGCGCTGGACCACGTCAACGCCATCATCCAGGAGAACCTGATCGCCATCCGCACCGTGAAATCGTATGTGCGGGGGGACGGGGAGTGCCGGAAGTTCGGCGCGGTGAACGAGCGGTTCCGCCGGGCTTCGGAGCGCTCTTTCCATTATGCCGTGCTGATTCTGCCGTGCTTTCAGGCGGTGATGTACGCCACCATCGTCTGCATCCTGTGGTTCGGCGGCAACATGATTGCCGTCGGCTCCCTGCAGGTGGGCAAGCTGACCGGCTTTCTGAGCTATGTGCTTCAGATTCTGAACTCCCTGATGATGATTGCGAACGTGTTCCTGATGCTGAGCCGCTCCATGACCTCGACCGAACGGATTTTCGAGGTGCTGGACGAAAAGCCCGCCATTGCCGACGGCCCCGGCCGCGCGCCGGTGGAGCGCGGCAGCGTCGATTTTGACCACGTCTATTTCAAGTACCGGCCCGACGCGCGGGAGTACGTGCTTTCGGACATCTGCCTTCATATCGAAGAGGGCAGCACGGTGGGCATCATCGGCGGCACCGGCTCCGCGAAATCCTCGCTCGTGCAGCTGATTCCGCGGCTGTACGACGTGTCGTCGGGGACCCTGCGCGTCAGCGGCAGGGACGTGCGCGAGTATTCGCTGGCCCGCCTGCGCGACGCGGTCGGGGTGGTCCTGCAGAAAAACATCCTGTTTTCGGGGACCATCCGGGAAAACCTGCTGTGGGGCAACGAGAAAGCGACCCGCGAAGACCTGGACTGGGCGTGCCGCATCGCCTGCGCGGACGAGTTCCTTTCGCGCTTCCCGCAGGGGTACGACACGGACCTGGGGCAGGGGGGCGTCAACGTCTCCGGCGGGCAGAAGCAGAGGCTCTGCATCGCCCGCGCGCTGCTCAAGCGCCCGAAAATCCTGATTCTGGACGATTCCACCAGCGCCGTCGACGCCGCGACGGAGGCGCGCATCCGGGACAGCCTGAAACGGGAACTGGGCGGCATGACGAAAATCATGGTGACCCAGCGGCTGAATTCCATCCGCGACGCCGACCAGATCGTGGTCCTGGAAAACGGGAGAATCAACGAGACCGGGACGCACGGGCAGCTTCTGGCGCACAACCCGATTTACCGGGATATTTATGAACTGCAGGAAAAGGGGGCGGCCGTATAAATGCCGAGGACCATGCACCATGAAAAGCCGAAGAACCTGAGGGGAACCCTGCGCTTTCTCGGCCGCTACCTCGGGAAGCACAGGGCCGCCCTGACGGCGGTCTGCCTCCTTACCGCCGCGAGCGCGGCCGCCAACGTCTACGGGACCTATCTGCTGAAGCCGATCATCAACCGGTACATCATCCCGCGCGATTTGGCCGGCCTGGCGCGGGGTCTGCTGTTCATGGGCGCCGTCTACCTCGCGGGGGTCCTTGCGACGCACTGCTACACCCAGCTGATGGTCAAGGTGGCCCAGCAGACCGTCCAGGAAATGCGGGACGACCTGTTCCGCAAAGTCCAGTCCCTTCCGCTCAGCTTTTTCGACGCGAACACGCACGGCGAAATCATGAGCCGCTTCACCAACGACATCGACACCATCGCCGAGGCCCTCAACAACAGCTTCACCGTTTTGATTCACAGCCTTGTGATCATTGTCGGGACCTTTGCCGTGCTGATTCTCCTGAACGCCGAGCTGTTCGGCATCGTGATGGTGGCGTTCCTCCTGATGTTCCTGTTCATCCGCTACAGCGCGAAGCAGAGCCACCGCTACTTTTCCTCCCAGCAGGAATACCTCGGCAACCTGGACGGCTATATCGAGGAGATGGTCGAGGGGCAGAAAATCGTCCAGATTTTCAACCACGGCGAAAAGGACTTCGAGCAATTTTCCAAACGGAACAACAGGCTGTTCCAGGCCGCCACGAAGGCGCTGACCTATTCCGGCCTGATGATTCCCGTCGTGGTCAGCATCTCCTATTTCAACTACGCGCTCTCCGCGTGCGTGGGGGCTCTTTTTGCCATAGCGGGCAAGATCGACCTCGGCAGCCTGGCGTCCTACCTGGTGTACGTCCGCCAGACGGCCATGCCGATCAACCAGTTTTCCCAGCAGGCCAACTTCGTGCTTGCGGCCCTCGCCGGGGCCGAGCGCATCCAGCAGATTGTGCAGAAACCGCCGGAGGCCGACGACGGCGACGTGACCCTGGTCAACGTCCGGAAGGCGGAAGGCGGGAAGCTGGAGGTCGCGGACCGGAAGACCGGCCGCTGGGGCTGGCTCGTCCCGCAGGGGGACGGCTCGAAAAAGCTGTTGCCCCTGCGCGGCGACGTGCGCTTTCGGAACGTGGTGTTCGGCTACGAGCCGGGCGACACGGTGCTGAAGGGAATCGACCTGTACGCGAAGCCCGGCCAGAAAATTGCCTTCGTCGGCTCCACGGGCGCGGGCAAGACCACCATCGCCAACCTGATCACCCGGTTCTACGATGTGGATTCCGGCACCATCACCTACGACGGCATCGACGTCCGCAGAATCCGCAAGGACGACCTGCGGCGCTCCGTCGCCGTCGTCCTTCAGGACACGCACCTGTTTACGGGCACCATCGCCGACAACATCCGCTTCGGCAACCCGGAGGCCGGCATGGACCAGATTGTCGAAGCCGCCAGGCTCGCCAACGCGGATTCGTTCATCCGGCGCCTTCCGGATGGCTACGACACCGTGCTTTCGGGGGACGGGGCAAACCTGAGCCAGGGGCAGCGCCAGCTCCTTTCCATCGCGCGGGCCGCGGTCTCCGACCCGCCGGTGCTGATTCTGGACGAGGCGACCAGCTCGGTGGATACGCATACCGAAAAGCTGATTGAAAGCGGCATGGACCGCCTGATGGAGGGCCGGACCGTTTTCGTGATAGCGCACCGGCTCTCCACCGTGCGCAACGCGAAGGCGATTCTCGTGCTGGAGCACGGCGCCGTGCTGGAGCGCGGCAGCCACGACGAGCTGGTCGCCCGCAAAGGGCGCTATTACCGGCTCTACACCGGCCAGAGCGAGCTGGCGTAGAAAAAATCCCGTGCAGATTTTCTTCTGCACGGGATTTTTATCGGGGAGAACGGCCGGTCAGATGCGGGCCACTCCGGATTTGCGCGCCGCTTCGGCGACCGCCTTGGCGACGGCGGGCGCCACGCCGCGGTTCAGGGCGCTTGGGATGATGTTGTCGGGCGCCAGCTTGTCTTGCGGGATGAAGGAGGCGATGGCGTGGGCTGCCGCAATCTTCATCTCGTCGTTGATGTCGGAGGCGCGCACGTCCAGCGCACCGCGGAAAATGCCCGGAAACGCGAGCACGTTGTTGATCTGGTTCGGGAAGTCGCTCCGCCCGGTCCCCACGACGGCCGCGCCGGCTTTGAGCGCCAGGTCCGGCATGATTTCGGGGACGGGGTTTGCCATCGGGAACAGGATGGGGTTCCGATTCATAGACTTCACCATTTCCGGCGTCACGCAGTTCGGCGCGGAAACGCCGATGAACACATCCGCGCCCTTCAGAACGTCTGCGAGCGTGCCGCTCCTCTTTTCCCGGTTGGTGATTTTGGCCATCTCCACCTTGACGGGGTTCAGGCCCTCGCGGCCTTCGTAGATGGCGCCGTGCCTGTCGCACATGACGATCTGCCTCAGGCCCATCGCGATCAGCAGCTTGATGATGGCGATGCCGGCCGCGCCGGCGCCGCTTGTGACCACGCGGATTTCGCCGATTTTTTTGCCCGTAAGCTTCAGCGCGTTCAGCAGCGCCGCAAGGGTCACGACGGCGGTGCCGTGCTGGTCGTCGTGGAAGATGGGGATGTCGCAGCACGCTTTGAGCTGTTTTTCAATCTCGAAGCAGCGCGGCGCGGAAATATCCTCCAGGTTGATGCCGCCGAAGCTGCCCGCAATCAGGCGGACGGTGTTCACGATGTCCTCCACCTTGTTCGAGCGGATGCAGAGCGGGACGGCGTCCACGTTCCCGAACGCCTTGAACAGCGCGCATTTTCCCTCCATGACCGGCATGCCGGCCTCCGGCCCGATGTTGCCCAGGCCCAACACGGCGCTTCCGTCGGTCACGACGGCGACCAGGTTGGAGCGGCGGGTCAGCTCGTAGCTTTTGTTGACGTCCTTCTGGATTTCGAGGCACGGCTGCGCGACGCCCGGCGTATAGGCGAGCGCAAGGTCGTCGCGGGTTTTCAGGGGCGCGCGGCAAATCATTTCGATTTTGCCCTTCCATTGGTAGTGCAGCTTCAGCGATTCCTTCGCGTAATCCATCGGTACCCTCCTGTTCTTTTTTTACAGATCCAGCTTCTCAATGGTGTTTTTCAGCAGACCCGCGCTCGCGCGCAGCTTTTCCATCTCATCGTCCTGCAGCGGCGGCGCGATGCTGTTGCCGATGCCCTCCCGGTTCAGGATGAACGGGATGCTCATGCAGATGCCGTCGAATCCGTATTCCCCGTGCAGCATGCCGGAAAGCGTCATCACGGAGTTGGTGTTGCGCAGGATGTTGCGGCAGATCTTCGATGCCGCGACCGCGATGGCGTAGTAGGTGGCGCCTTTGAGCCGGATGATTTCTCCGCCGGAACGGTGCATGCTGTCCTCCACCTTTGCGCGGTCGATGTCCGTGATGCCGGGCGTTTTTTTCCGCAGGCTGCTGAGGACGGTGCGCAGCGGAATCCCGCCCACGCTGGTCAGGGACCACGGGACCATCGAGGAATCCCCGTGCTCGCCGAACACATAGGCATGTACGTTTTTGGGGTTGACGTTGACGTGGCGGGCGATCATCTCGCGCAGCCGGCTGGAATCCAGCAGCGTGCCGGAGCCGAAGACCCGGTTTTCAGGCAGGCCGGTCACTTTCAGCGTCGCGTATGTAACGATGTCCACCGGGTTGCTGACGACCACGTAAATGGCGTTCGGCGCGTATTTCACGGCCTGCGGCATCGCGCTCTTGATGATGTTGACGTTCCCCTGCGCGAGGTCGATTCTGGACTGGCCGGGCTTGCGGCCGCCGCCCAGCGTGACGATCACGATGTCGGAGCCCGCGATGTCCGGATAATCGCCCGCATAGATGTCGGCGGCCGGGCACAGCGCCGTGCACTGGATCAGGTCCATCGCCTCGCCCTTCGCCTTGTTGCGGTTGATGTCCACAAGGACCATCTCGGAGGCGCGGCCCTCCAGCATCAGGGTATAGGCGATGGTCGCCCCGACGTTTCCCGCTCCTAAAATACTGATTTTGCTGGTTTTCTTCATAAAACATCCTCCTGAATCTCTCAGAATATGAAGTGCAGCACATTTCTGTGCGTTTGAACGCAAACCGGAACAGCGGCATACCTGAAGAAAGGGGCCGATTTGGCCGCGGGCCTTGAAAAAGACCGGTTTTGCATATTGATGAATAAAGTTTTTCCTGTTGATTCCTGATTTTATTTTGGATTTCTGCATATTAATGTTAAGAAAATATCAAACCTAATTATACCTTTATTTTATGGAAAAAGATTTTTAAAAAGAATTAAACGAATGCGCGGGAAATTTGCCGGACGAAAATCCTCCGCGGCCGGCCCGATGTTTTTTGTAGAAAACGGCGAAAGCCCAGACTTCCGGGGTATTTTTTGAAAAAAATCGGCTCAAAAAATATTTTTGGCCTTGTAGATTCATAAAAATGTGTTATTATTATAACGAAGTCCGGTCGGCTTTACACGACCAGAGCAACGACTTTAATTTTGGCAGAGGGGCATATTGTGCATACAGCAGGGAAAAGCACGGGTATGGGGATGCTGTGCCGCTTTGTAAAGATTAGAGCCGCGGTTTTTCATGCAAAACATCAATTTTGAACGGGATTTGCCAACGAATGGAGAACGGTGATGTCATGACAATTGTTGCTTTTCTGATTCTTTTTCCTTTTTTTGCCGCGGTTGTCCTGTCGCAGATGAAGAAGCCCGGCAAGGCGCGGGACATCTTCCTGTATTGCTGCAGCGCCCTGATTATCGCTGCCGTGATTGCGCTGACGGCCGACACCCTAACGGCGGGAATCAGCCGGTCGTATCTGATTGAGACGCGCATCTGGGACCGGATCATCCTGGCGGGGGAATTTGCCCTGATGGTCCTGGTGTTCTACTACGGGTTTAAATTCCGGAAATACTATGTCGTGCTGCTTTCCGCGGCGCAGACCGTCCCGATCGGGTGGATGGAGCTGTCGGGCCGCAGCGTCGAAGGGGAAGTGCACATCACGGTCGACAACCTGACCGTGATCATGTGCCTTGTGGTCGGCGTTGTCGGAAGCCTCATCTGCATCTATGCGGTCGGGTATCTGAAGGACTACCACAGGCACCACACCGAATACCGCGACCGTTCGCCTTTTTTTCTCTCCATGCTGTTCGTGTTTCTGGGCGCCATGTTCGGCCTTGTCTTCTCGGCCAGCCTGACATGGATGTATTTCTTCTGGGAAATCACCAGCATCTGCTCGTTCCTGCTGATCGGCTACAACCAGTCTAAAATCGCCGTCCGCAACTCTTTCCGCGCGCTGTGGATGAATCTGCTGGGCGGGCTCGGGTTCGCCCTCGCCATCCTCTACAGCTCGCTTGTGCTGCATGCGGCCGATATTCAGGACCTGGTTTTTCTCGGGACGGCCGCGGGCAGCAGGGCCGTGCTGACGCCGGTCGCCCTGCTGGCGTTCGCGGCTCTGACCAAAAGCGCGCAGATGCCCTTCTGCGGCTGGCTGCTCGGCGCCATGGTCGCCCCGACGCCCACGAGCGCGCTGCTGCACTCCGCCACCATGGTCAAGGCGGGCGTCTATCTTTTAATCCGCCTTTCCCCGCTGCTGCGCGCGAACGTCGCGGGCGTGATGGTCACCACCATCGGCGGCTTCACCTTTTTTGCGGCGTCGCTGCTGGCCATTTCGCAGAGCGACGGCAAAAAGGTGCTGGCCTATTCCACGGTCTCCAACCTGGGGCTGATTACCGCGTGTGCGGGCGTCGGCATGTACGAGGCCGTGTGGGCGGCCATTTTGCTGCTGATGTTCCACGCGGTCTCCAAATCGCTGATGTTCCTTTCGGTCGGCGCCGTCGAAAACAGCACCGGCAGCCGCAATATTGAGGATATGCACGGCCTGATTGTGCGTCTGCCGAAGCTGGCGTTCGTGATGACGGTCGGCATCTTCGGCATGTTCCTCGCGCCGTTCGGCATGCTGATTGCCAAGTGGGCCGCGCTCAAGGCCTTTGTGGATTCCAGAAGCGTCCTGCTGATTCTGTTCCTGATTTTCGGCAGCGCGGCCACCCTGTTCTACTGGGGCAAGTGGCTCGGCAAACTGGTCCCGGTCATCCGGCAGTCGGAGCGCCTGCCGGACACCGTCCACAAGGATGAGTGGACCGCGATGTGGATTCTGACGGCCCTTGTGGTTTTGATATGCGTGCTGTTTCCGCTCATCTCCACCCGGCTGGTGCAGCCGGAGCTGATTCAGATGTTCCATATTCGGCTGAGCGCCATCATCGGCACCGAGGATGTCCGGGTCATGATTATGATGCTCTGCATGATTATCGTGCTGCCCGCCGTGATGTGGGTGCTGACTTCCATCAACCGGAAAAAAGTGGTCCCGTCCTACATGGCCGGCGTGAATGAGGGCGACGACCGGCACTTTTCGGATTCGCTCGGCCAGCCGCGGCAGATGTACCTCGCCAACTGGTATATGGAAGACCGCCTCGGCGAAAATAAGATTTTGAAGCCCTCGCTGGGCATTTCGACGGCCGGGCTGGTCATTCTAATGATTGTGGCGATCGGGGGTGCGCTGTGATGGCATGGCAAAGGGCGCTTGGGGTTCTGCTGTTTCTGGTCTGCGCGCCGTTTGCGGGCGGCCTGCTCGGCGGGCTGGACCGCAAGCTGAGCGCGCGGCTCCAGGGCAGGCAGGGGCCGCCGGTCCTGCAGCCCTTTTACGACGTCTACAAGCTGTTCCACAAGCAGACGATTGTGGTCAACAGGCTGCAGGATTTTCTGGTGGGCGGCTACTTTATCTTCTCCATTTTCACGGGCTGCCTGTTCTTTTCGGGCGGGGACCTGCTGCTCGCTTTCTTTGCGCTGACCCTCGCGGAGATTTTCCTGTTCATGGCGGCCTGCTCCGCCAATTCCCCGTACAGCTCCATGGGCGCGCAGCGCGAACTGGTGCAGATTATGTCCTACGAGCCGATGCTGCTGCTGGCCGCCATCGGCCTTTACATGATTACCGGCAGCTTCTTTATCGACCAGGTGGCGGACCGCGGAATTTCGGCCATCGCCTTTCTGCCGGGCATGTTTTTCGGGCTGGTGTTCGTGTTCATCATCAAGTTCCGCAAGTCGCCGTTCGACATCAGCGCCTCGCACCACGCGCACCAGGAGATTGTGAAAGGGCTTACGACGGAGCTTTCCGGCAGCGAGCTGGGGCTGGTCGAGGTGGCCGGCTGGTACGAAGACGTTTTGCTGCTGGGCCTGCTGGCGCTGTTCATCCTGAACCGCAACCCCTGGAGCATCCTGGCCGGCGTCGCAACCGGGCTGGCGTGCTATTTTCTGCTTGTTTTGGTCGACAATCTTTTTCCCCGCGTCCGGTGGGAAAAGATGCTGAACTGGGCGTGGGCCGTCACCCTGATTTTCGGGGGTACGAACCTGCTTGTCCTCGCCCTTGTGCTTTAAAGGAAGGCGGCGCGTGAAGTGATGAAACTCTCAAAATCCCCGTGGGTGCTGCATTACGACGGCTCCAGCTGCAACGGCTGCGACCTTGAGATACTGGACAGCACGACCCCCGTTTACGATGTGGAGCGCTTCGGCGTGGTCAACACCGGCAACCCCAAACACGCCGATATTTTTCTGATTACCGGCGGAATCAACGCGCAGAACGCCCCGGTCGTCAAGCAGCTTTACAGCCAGATGCCCGACCCCAAGGTCGTGGTGGCGGTCGGCATCTGCGCCTGCGACGGCGGGGTTTTCAAGGACTGCTACAACATCCTCGGCGGCGTGAACAAGGTGATTCCGGTCGATATCTACGTGCCGGGCTGCGCCGTGAAGCCGGAGGCCGTCATCGACGGCCTCCGGAAGGCCGCCGAGCTGCTGGACCAGAAGCAAAAACAGATGAAGAAGAAAAGGGCCGCGGCTCGGAAGGAGGGATAGCCATGGCGGAAAGTGACAGACAGCTGCTTGAGGTGCGGCCGGAGGCTCTGCTGGAGAAGGTGACGGAGCTTAAAACCCGCGGATACCGCCTGGTGCAGATTTGCTCCACGACGCTGAAGGACTGCTATGAGATGACCTATTCCTTCAGCATCGAGTACGACCTGCTGAATCTGCGCTTTACCGTGAAAGCGGGGGAGAAAGTTCCGAGCATCAGCCATATTTACCCGTCCGCATATTTTTATGAAAATGAGATTCACGACCTGTTCGGCGTTCCCATCGAGTTCATGACGGTCGATTATAAGGGAAGGCTGTACCGCACGGCCGTGAAAGCGCCCTATAAGCTGAAACAGGAAGAAGAAGGAGGCGGTCCAAAATGAGCACGCGCAGCGTCGTTCCTTTTGGCCCCCATCATCCGGTCCTGCCGGAGCCGATTCATCTCGACCTGGTTCTGGAGGACGAAAAAGTGGTGGACGTGATTCCCTCCATCGGATTCATTCACCGCGGCCTTGAAAAGCTGGTGGAGAAACGGGATTTCAGGGACTTTGTCTATGTTGCGGAGCGCATGTGCGGCATCTGCAGCTTTATGCACGGCATGTCGTACTGCGAGGCCGTCGAGCACATCATGGGCGTGGAGCTGCCGCCCCGCGCGAAATACCTGCGCACCATCTGGTGCGAGCTGTCGCGCCTGCACAGCCACCTGCTCTGGCTGGGTCTGCTGGCGGACGCGTTCGGCTTCGAGAGCCTGTTTATGCAGTGCTGGCGCCTGCGCGAGAAAATTCTGGACATGTTCGAGGCCTCGACCGGCGGCCGCCTGATTTTTTCCGTGAATAAAATCGGCGGGCAGCGCCGGGATATGGACAACGCCATGCTGCACGGCTTTGTCGAGAAGCTGGGCGGTCTGGAAGAGGACCTGAAGGGAATCACGTCCACCTTCCTGGCCAACAGCGCCGTCAACAGCCGCCTGAAGGGCGTGGGATATATGACGAAGAAGATGGCGCAGGAGTACGGCGTGGCCGGCCCGTTCATGCGGGCCAGCGGCATCGCCCGCGACACGCGCAAGCTGGGCTACGACGCTTACGGCGACCTGAACTTCGAGCCGATCACCTCCACGGAGGGCGACTGCTACGCGCGCACGCAGGTCCGCGTCCGGGAGCTGTTCCAGTCCATCGACCTCATCCGGCAGGCGGTCGCAAAAATCCCGGAGGGCCCGGTCGCCGTTCCGATCCGCGGCTTCCCGAAAGGGGAGTATATGGTTCGCGTCGAGCAGCCGCGCGGCGAGGCGATCTATTACGTGAAGGCGAACGGGACCAAGTTCCTGGACCGCTTCCGCGTGAGGACGCCGACGTTCGCCAACGTCCCCGCCATGATAGAGCTGATGAAGGGCTGCCGGCTCTCCGAGATTCCAATGCTGATTTTAACCATAGACCCGTGTGTCAGTTGTATCGAGAGGTGAAAGTATGAGCCTGTTCACATTTGCAAAAACCGAGTTCCACAACCTGTTTTCCAGGCCGGTCACAGAGCAGTACCCGCAGAAGCCGAAGCAGTTCAAGGAACGCACGCGGGGGCATATCGAAAACAACATCGACCTCTGCATCCTCTGCGGCATGTGTGCCCGCAAGTGCCCCAGCAACGCCATTACGGTCAACCGGGCGGAAAGGACATGGGAAATCCGCCCCTTCAGCTGCGTCCAGTGCGGCAGCTGCGTGGAAAACTGCCCGAAGAAATGCCTCTCCATGTGCCAGAGCTACACCCGGCCGGGCCCGGAGCAGACGGCGAGGCTGCTCCGCAAGCCGCAGCCTGCCGCCAAACCGCAGCCTGCCGCAAAGCCGAAGTTTTCCGCTGCGCCGGCGCCCGTCGGCAAGAGCGCTTCCTGATTTCGCATGACTGTTTTTGTGACGGTAACCGGCGTGGTACAGGGGGTCGGTTACCGTCCTTTTGTCGCCGGAATCGCGCGGGAATCGCACGTTTCCGGCCTGGTGCGCAACAGCGGCGGCGTGGTGGAGATTTTTGCCTCCGGTCCGGAATCCGCCGTAACGGGCTTTCTGCGGCTTCTACGGGAGCACCGCCCCGCCGGCGCGGTCGTGCTGGACGTCTCGGCCCGGCGGATTCCCGAGCGCCGCTTCGACGGCTTTTCCATCGCCCGCAGCGGCGAAAAGCCGTCGGCGGAAAAGCGGCCTCCCGTCTTTCCGCCGGACCTGCCCGTCTGCGGCGACTGCCTGCGCGAGATGCTGGACCCGAAGGACCGGAGGTTCCGGTATCCGTTCATCAGCTGCGCCTCCTGCGGGCCGCGGTTCAGCATCCTGGATTCGCTCCCCTACGACCGGGAGAACACGTCGATGCGGGATTTCCCGATGTGCAGCTGCTGCGCGGAGGAATACCGCGCCGGCCGCCGCCGCCATGCCCAGACCATCTCGTGCCGGGAGTGCGGCCCCCAGCTTCTGTTTTACGGCCGGGGCGGACCGTGTGAACAAGAGGAGGCCCTGCGGCGGGGCGTCGCCCTGCTGAAAAGCGGGGCCGTGGTCGCCGTCAAGGGGGTCGGCGGCTACCAGTACGTCTGCCTGCCCGGCGATGCGCGGGCGGTGGACCGCCTGCGCAGGCTGAAAGGCCGGGAGAAAAAGCCGTTCGCCGTGATGTTTTCGTCGCCTTCGGACGTGCGGAAGGTCTGCCGGATGAGCCCGGAGGAAGAGGCGCTGATTTCTTCAGCCGCAAGGCCCATCGTCCTGCTCGAAAAGACGGGGGAGGCGTTCTGTGCCGGAGTCTGCGGCGACAGCCGCTTCCTGGGCGCTTTTCTCCCCTCGGCGGGCCTGCACCGCCTGCTCACGGACGCCTGCGGCCCGCTGGTCGTGACCAGCGGCAACGCCACGACCGAACCGATCATCCATGAGGACGGCCGCATGGCGCAGGTCAGTTCCCCGTTGCTCGGCGGCGTCCTGTACCACACCCGCGCCATCCGCACCCCGCTGGACGATTCCGTCGCCCGCGTTTTCCGCGGAACGCCGCAGGTCCTGCGGCGCAGCCGGGGCTATGTGCCGCTGCCGGTGGTGCTGGGCGTCTCCGCACCCCGGCCGGCGCTGGCCGCCGGCGGCGACCTGAAAAGCTGCTTCTGCCTGCTTTCGGGCGACAGGGCCTACCTCAGCCAGTATTTCGGCGACCTTGAAAACTACCGCGTGCAGCGCAACTACCGGGCCGGGCTGGAGCGGATGGAGCGGATTTTCGGCATCCGGCCGCAGGCCGTGGCGTGCGACCTCCACCCGGGGTATTTTTCCTCGGCGCTTGCGAAAAAAATCGCTTCCGGCCTTCCGGGCGGGCAGCCCGTCCCGGTCCAGCACCACTTCGCGCACGCGGCGTCGGTGATGGCGGAACACGGGCTGGAGAGCTGCATCGGCGTCGTTTTCGACGGGACCGGCTACGGGACCGACGGCACGGTCTGGGGCGGGGAGTTCCTGCTCTGCCGCGGCGCCGGCTTCGAGCGCGCGGGGTGCCTGAGCCGCGTGACGCTCTGCGGGGGCGACGCGGCGGCCCGCGACGCTTCCCTCACGGCGGACTGCTACCGCTTCGCGGCGGGGGAGAAGGCGGGCGGAAAAAACTTTCCGCTTGTTTCCGCGGCCCTTTCCCACGGGGTCAACACGTTCGAGACGAGCAGCATGGGGCGCCTGTTCGACGCCGCCGCGGCGATCCTCGGCATCCGGGTGTATAATGGGTATGAGGGGGAATGCCCCATCGCGCTGGAAAACGCCGCGGTTTCGGCCCTGAAGGCCGGGACGGAGCCGTACCCGTTCCGGTTCCGCCTTTTTGCGGATGAAAGCGGGAGGATCTGTGCCGACCAGACCGACTTCGCGCGGCAGCTTCTGCGCGCCGCCGGGGAAAGGGTGCAGACGGGCGCGGCCGCGCTCGGTTTCCACCGGGCGGTCGGGCGGATGGTTCTGGAAGTCTGCCGCCGCATCCGCGAAAAGAGCGGCGAAGACCGCGTCGCGCTGAGCGGCGGGGTCTTCGCGAACCGGCTGCTTCTGGGCGACTGCTGCGACAGGCTGAGCGCGGACGGCTTCCGGGTCTATTACAACTCCGCCGTTCCTTCCAACGACGGCGGCATCAGCCTGGGGCAGGCGTGGGTTCTGGCCCGCATGGGCCAGACTGGAACAGATTGAGAGAAAGAGAGGGACGCGCGATGTGCGTGGCTTTGCCGGGAAAAGTGGTCAAAGTGGACGGAAGAAAAGCGACGGTCGATTTCAGCGGGAATACGCTGGTGGCCGAAGCCGGCCTTGTGAAAGTGAAGCCGGGCGACGACGTCCTGGTTCACGCGGGCTGCATCCTGCAGGTGCTGACGAAAAAAGAGGGCAACGAGATGCGCGAAATTCTGAAGGAACTGGAGGCGCTATGACGGATATCCGGGCCTACCTGAAAAACTACGGCGGGCCGCCGCTCCGCCTGATGGAGGTCTGCGGCACCCATACGGCGCAGATTTCGCGCTGCGGCATCGCGGGGATGCTTTCGCCGGCCATCCGGCTGATTTCCGGGCCCGGGTGCCCGGTCTGCGTCACGGTGACCGCGTACATCGACCGCCTGGTGGAGCTGAGCTTGGAGCCGGGCACGACGGTGCTCACGTTCGGCGACCTGCTGCGCGTGCGGGGCAGCCGCAGGAGCCTGAACGACGCCCGCGCGGCCGGGGGCCGGGTCCGCATGGTGTATTCGCCGATGGATTCGCTGCGCATCGCGTCGGCCGCGAAATCCGGCCGGTTCGTGTTCGCCGCCGTGGGATTCGAGACGACGGCGCCGGTCTACGCCATGCTTCTCGAAGAGGCCGAGCAGGCGGATATCCGGAACCTGCGCCTGCTGACCTCGCTGAAGACCATGCCGCCGGTCATCGACTGGATCTGCAAAAACCAGGGCGGAATCGACGGCTTTCTGGCGCCGGGCCACGTCAGCGTGATTACGGGGAGCCGCGCCTTCGAGCCGCTTTCCCGAAAATACGGGATACCGTTCGTGGTGTCCGGATTCAGCGGCGAGCAGATTCTCGCGTCCCTCTACGCGCTGGTCCGCCGGCGCGGAAAGGCGGGCGTCCTCAACCTGTACCCTTCGGCCGTTACGGCAGAGGGGAATCGGGAGGCGCAGCGGGCCGTGGCGCATTATTTCGCCCCCTGCGACGCGGCGTGGCGCGGGATGGGCAAAATCGCGGGGTCGGGCCTCGCGCTGCGCGCGCCGTTCGCCCGGTTCGACGCGGGCAGCCTCGGCCTCGACGACGACCGCAGCTTCAACCCGCGCTGCCGCTGCGCCAAGGTCCTGACCGGCGCGGTTTCCCCGCCGGAATGCCCGCTGTTCGGCGGAGCCTGCACGCCCCGGACGCCGCAGGGGGCCTGCATGGTGTCGCAGGAGGGAAGCTGCTACAACTATTTCGTCGGCGGGAGGGGTTCCAGATGAAAATCACCATGGCGCACGGTTCGGGCGGCAAGGCGACGTCCGAGCTGATTTCTGAAATATTCGCCAAAAACTTCAACGACCCGGTCCTCGACAGGATGGAGGATTCCGCGGTTGTGCCGGGGTGCGCGAAAATCGCCGTGACGACGGACAGCTTCGTCGTCACCCCGCTGTTTTTCCCGGGCGGGGACATTGGCCATTTGGCGGTTTGTGGCACTGTGAACGACCTGGCGGTCAGCGGGGCCTACCCCCGGTATTTGTCGGTTGGCATGATCATTGAAGCGGGTTTTGAGATGGAGACCCTTGTACGCATTGTAAAATCCATTGCCATGACAGCAAAGGAAGCCGGGGTGAGCATCGTGACCGGTGATACAAAAGTGGTTGAAGGGGGAAGTGCCGATGGTATTTTCATTAACACGGCTGGTGTAGGTGTCTTTACAGCGGAAAGGCCACCCCTTCCGCAAAAGATTGCACCGGGAGACAAGATCATTATTAGCGGCTATATGGCTTCCCATGGCATGGCAATCATGGCAGCGCGGGAAAACATGGGCTTCAATCCCCCGCTCGAGAGTGATGTGGCTCCCATTGCCGCCCTTGTGGATCGGGTGCTGCAGGGTGGTGGTAAGGTCAATGCGATGCGCGATCCAACCCGCGGCGGGGTCGCGGCAACCCTTTGTGAATGGGTTACCCGAAATACCGACATTGCCATCTACGATTCGATGCTGCCGGTGCGTCCCGATGTATCTGCGGCCTGTGAGATCCTGGGGATGGATCCTTTGTATATAGCCAATGAGGGGATTATGCTTATGTCTGTATCAGCCCCTGATGCGGAGCAGGCTCTGATCTCCCTGCATTCTGTAGCTTGCGGGAAGAACGCTGCGATCATCGGAGAAGTCAAAAAAGGCGGCGGCGATGTCTACGCCGTAACAGATTACGGGACGAAAAGAAAGATCATGATGCCCCAGGGGGAGATCCTCCCCAGAATATGCTAAATTTACGAAAATATTTAATGCTTGTATTGAGCTTTCAAAGGTGGGTCATAAACGATGAAAAAGTATTTACTAATTATTTGCATTTTTCTGCCGCTGCTTGGTGCCTTTATTCTTCCTGTGGTGGGGAAACTAAAGGCAAAGCTTAGAAACATGATGGCGTTGGCTTTGATCGCTACTGCTTTTCTTTGTTCAACCCTTTTTTTGCCCGACCTGCTTAGCGGCTCGCCCCTTTCTCTCCATTTTGAGCTGCCATTGGGGTTGAGCTTTGGCTTTTATGCGGATGCGCTAGCCGTGTTTATGGCCATGACAGCCTCCCTTGTCGCATCCGTGATCGTCCTCTATTCCTTCGGATATATAAAGGAAGATGAGAACCAAAACGAGTATTACATGATGGTTTGCCTCTTTATCGGAGCGATGATGGGATTGGTCTTTTCCACGAACCTGATCTTCATCTACATGTTTTGGGAAATATCAGCCATTTGCTGCTGGAGGCTGATCGGTTTCTACCGTGAGGAAATAACCATACGCCGTGCGAACAAAGCTTTTATCATAACTGTGGCCGGTGCCCTTATTATGCTCATCGGATTTATTGGGATCTATGGTGAGACGGGCACATTTGATCTGGCGGCGATGAAGGGAATATCTATACCATCATGGGCGGTCGTGCTGGTATTGTTTGGAGTGCTTTCGAAATCGGCAACCTTTCCACTGCATAGTTGGTTGCCTGATGCAGGGGTGGCGCCTTCGCCGGTAACATCCCTTTTACATGCAGCCGTGCTTGTGAAAATCGGTGTTTATGTATATACACGGATGTTTGTTATCAATCTGCAGATCGACGAAGCATTTACGGTGGCTATACCGGCGCTTGCCGCTGTCAGTGCCCTGGTCAGTGCGGGAGCAGCCATGCGTGCAAATGATATCAAACGGGTGGTGGCTTATTCTACAATAAGCCAGCTGGCCTTTATCCTTTTGGGGTT